>Ga0114919_10000215_pt1 | contig 41316 bp, 45 predicted proteins | sample BlataG_FD_88682 | JGI IMG/M metagenome (GOLD analysis project Ga0114919, IMG submission 88682) | Deep subsurface microbial communities from Black Sea to uncover new lineages of life (NeLLi) - Black_00105 metaG | ecosystem: Environmental > Aquatic > Marine > Oceanic > Sediment | place: Atlantic... | reverse complement strand
TTGTTGTTGTTGTTGTTGTTGTTGTTGTTGTTGTTGTTGTTGTTGTTGTTGTTGTTGTTGTTGTTGTTGTTGTTGTTGTTGTTGTTGTTGTTGTTGTTGTTGTTGTTGTTGTTGTTGTGCATGAAAAGGTTGAGCTGCTACTATAGGTGGTCTTTGTTTCACTTCAGTCACTGCAGACCCTTCTACATTGTCCCCATTAAAATCAGCCCATATAGCCTCTTTCAGTCTCCTCGATCTTTCTTCCTTTTCAGCATCAGGCATCACATACTGTCGCTGATTGAGCAGCATTACTGGTTTTTGTTCCAACAGCTCCTTTAATTGAGCTCCTCTGGATCCTTGAGCGGCTGAAGGAGCTGGTCTGGGCAGACGGAATTGGTCAGTCTTGCGTGTGGTAGCTGCAGCAGGCAGGGTATCGATTATGGTGGTGGTGGTGTTTTCCATTGATGGAAATAAAGAAGAAGCGGGTGGCAGTGGCCGTGGTTGTCTTGGTACTACTGTTGGAGGAATAGGAGCAGGAGGAGGAGCCATGGTGGTGGTGGTAAAAGCAGCAGGAGGTTGGTCAGGTTGTGTTGGTGACATTTGAGTAATTGTTGTATAGAAATCATGATTGATGACATCATCATCCTTGTATGTAACATGTTGATGTGCGGGTGGATTGTCCGCCGCCTCTATGACGATGTCAAAATCCATCACTGATGTGTCTACTATTGGAAATTGTTGTTGTTGTGAGGGAGCTGGCTTTTTGTTGATGGAAGGAGGAGGTGGCACGGTGGTGGTGGGTGACTGTGATTGTGAGTGTTGTTGCTCTTCATTATGTTGTTTGTTATCTCCTGCTGGGATGAGTTCCTTAGGGAGCTGTTGATCCGTGTTAGTGATGGTGATGGGAGGCTTTGATGCTTGGGGAACAGCAGCACCGGCTCTAAGCGCATCGTATCTGAGTTGAGAATCTTGCTGGATGGCTCCAGCGAGGAGGTCGTTGATCGGAAGAGCGGTGAATGATCCAGATGTGAAGTCAACAGGCTCGTAGCCTGCTTGGACGACGTCCCATGATGAACTGACTGGAGCGTTGTGTAGCTCAAATATCTTCCAGTGCATAGTAGCAGGAAAAGAACTCCGATCGAAATGGGTCTCTTCTAAGAAAATTTTAAAACCTGGAGCAGAGACACTCTCGCATCATGATGCATTGTATTGAAACCATTGTTTTACGTTGAGGTATCTCAAAATTGCAAAATGATTAGTCGAGTTTAATTTGAAAAACTCCAGCTGTTGTTTCCCGAGCTCTTGTGTGGTGTGCCGCTCAACAATCGAAAGGAAGTGGTTCTCCAAATTCTCTACTCCAAATTGTAATCACCACCTTCATCCAGGGCTAAGCATGGTGCCATCAATTTATTTTGGGACCAAAGTAGAGTTCATGCTTGGGTGGTGAAATAATGAATGAGGTATTGGTATTGCCTTCAACCATAGAATGCACAGTGAGGGAGACGTCTTTGGCTGCTGTGAGTCGGTCGTCAACTTGACTCAAATGGCACCATAAGAGTAGTAGATAGTAGCACATTCTGTTCAATTACAAAATATTCACCAACATCATCTACCACACTATGGTTTCATGCAGCTGTAATACATTCAGACAGAGCACGGTGGCAAATCTTGGCGATGTGATCAAGAAATCACGCAACACAGCAAACAGCCGGCCTCATATACCTCCCACACCCACCATTGCTCTAAACCGACGATTAATCTTATCATCAACAATCGTATCATCCATTCTCAACCACACCTCCACAGCTTGGGCCACCGTCCCTCCTCCACTCACCGACACCATTGCCATCCAACGAACAATCTTGGAAGCCTACTCCAAGCGTGACTTTGCAACAGCTCTCCCTCTCCTCAACGATCTAATCACCCAAGACCCTAACAACCCATCCCTTTTAGAACAACGTGCACAATTGCTGGTGGATTACAAAAAATTCGCCCCAGCACTGGTCGATTTTCAGAGTGCTCTCAGACTTACACCCCCTTCTTCCTCCCTCATAATTGCCCGTCTGCTCTCAGGCAAAGCACTAGCCCTAGAAGGTCTGGGTGACTGGGTGGCAGCTCTAGATACATACAACCAAGCCTTGGATACAGCTGCTTCTGCACAACAACCAACTGAACCCGACCCTTATGTTTTAAACTCAGTTGCGAATTGTTACGTCAGTCTGGGAGAATTTAGCAAAGCCAGGACCTTCTTCTTAGCCAGTGCAGCTGGTTTCCAATCAGCCCGGGGTTTCCGAGATTCCAGAGGGAGAATGACTCCAAGACTAGATGGTGCTATATATGCATCATCCAACGCGGCCCTCATGCTGGTGCAACTAGGCGATGAGGAAGGAGCAGTGAGAGAGATGCAAGCAGTGGCGAGGAGAGCCCCTGGGTCCGTGGACATGAGAGCGGCGCTGGCGGCATTGTACTGGGATAGAGGGGATGAAGCTGCTGCAGAGAGTGAGTGGAACTTTGGGTGTACTAATATTAATGAGGGGTGTAGGTTGTATGAAGATGAGGATTGGTTGAGGAGGATTAGGAGATGGCCTCCGGTGATGGTGGACAAGTTGCGGAATTTCAGGCAGATGAAGAGTAGCGGTAACGGTGGTGGGAAGAGGAGGGTGGAGGGGGAGGGGAGTAGTAATAGTAATAACGGGAGGAGTTTTTCTTCTTCATTCAAAGAGTGACACACGAACTGAGAACATTAGATTACAAAACAACAACCTGGAAGCAAAAATCAATTTCAAGCTTTTGCCCTCCACTAATTTTGAATAATAATTGAAAAGAACAATCTTGTTTTTGCTCTTGAGCGTATTGCTCCAAAAGAATCATTGCAACAACACACTATCTATGTATATAATTATCTATCTATCTATTCTACTTTCTATACCACAGTGCCCCCCCATCTTCATTGGGATCGTCAGGTGCCACATATCTACACAAAGCCCAATCATCCCACATAGCCACCCATACATTCCTATCATCCTTCTTATAATATCCTTTCAACAGAGGCTTAATGGCTTCAGTAGCTTCCTCTGCATGGTAGTGAGGCATCTGACTGAAGAGATGATGACACACATGAGTGTCAGCAATGTGGTGATGCAGCGTGTTGAGCAACCAGCCATAATTACGATCCACAGTTGCCAGTGCACCTCGCAGCCAATCCCAGTCTTTACCTTTGTAATGAGGCAGCTCTGGGTGGGTGTGTTGCATGAGTGTAATCATTACCAACCAGTGGTTGACTACCAAGTAGGGGATGACATACGACTTGATGAGCCAGGCCCAGCCAAAGGAACGAGCTAGAGCGCCAAGGCCATATAAAACACCGACTAATGCAGCATCTGAAATAGCTATTTCTACCCTCTCTCTTTTACTGAAAATAGGTGACCAAGGGTCAAAGTGACTGGTGAATCTGTCATATGGGCGCGACGCTACATTGAACAAGAGGTAGAGAGGCCAGCCCAGGGTGAGGGTGGTCACCAGCTTGACCAATCTGAAAATGAACAACTGATCGTATTCAAACACACTGTCGGTAACTTCTTCACGTACATTGGGTACAAATACCTCATCCTTTTCAACTGAACCAGTGTTACTGTGATGGCGGCGGTGAGAATGCTTCCAGCTGTAGTAAGGGACCAGCAGGGAGGAGTGAAGGATGAGGCCGACGGTGTCGTTAATCGTCTGAGATTCTGAAAAGGCCTGGTGACCGCATTCATGGGCTACGACCCAGATACCTGTGCATACTGCACCCTGGAAAAACCAGTAGAGAGGCCAGAGGAGAGAGTACTTGGTCCAAGTGGGGATTGGAGCAGGGTCGATGAAGGTGGAGGCGAAGTAGAGGAGGGCGACGGCGAGCAAGTCGGCGGCCAGGTAGAGCGATGATTTGAGGAGGGATCGTTTGAAGCAATGAGGAGGGATTGCCTTTCTGAGTTGTGCTAGTGTGAATGGTGGAGTAGATGTAGGTTGGCGTGTCCACTCAGAGCCACTGGCGGCTTTTCTATTGCGTGACCGAGTGGACATTATTATTGATGATTAATGGCTGCCTCTTGGTGACAAATTAACGCCAGATTGGGCTTTTTGACCTATTAAAGAAGAGTTGAATATCAGTTGCAATACCAATGCAATAAACCGATTGAATAAGTGTGAGTTGATCCAGAACCAGCTCCTTTTGCCTGCACATCTCTCTATCTGTGATTTCGGGAGAGAGAGTGGGTGGTTGAATGGGTGGTCAAACCTGGCAGTCCCTCAACTGCTTCATTCACTGTCGTCAAATCATCAGTTGATGAATGCAAAGGTTGAGAATGCATGTATGTACCAGTCATGATAATTAATGTCCACTGTTTTCCTCATGGCCGGTGATTCTCAATATAGGTGCCCAACAAGGTAATGTTTTTCTATTGGGTGTCTCATTTTGAGAAGTGTGCATCCACGACATCTTCTGTATTAGCTTCTGATGAATTGAAATGTATACTCAGCTCATGGAAAAGTCGATCAGGTCAGGTGATCATGTGATAACTATCGTTGGAAGTTGGGCTTGAACCCTGAATTCAGAGCTGGTGCTCTTCTTCCTCTCAAGATCAGTTGTCTTCTATTTCTTTTTGCTACTTAAAGAGGTAAACCCAATCACAATTTGCCTTTCCTTCGTGATTTAAATCAACTCTACCGTGATTTTATTTAATATAAAGCCTAGCATTAGATTCATACTACGTGGAAATGGTGGGTTTCAAGTCCCTTGACAGAAAACTGTATTTTCCAGTTGGACAGCAACTGCCTCTTTTTTCCTCTATTTAAAACCTATTAAACCCGTCTCCTTTCACTCAATACAGACAAATCATCAGCTTACAGACGCTCAACGACGAGTTATTGAAGAGAAGAGACTTGCAGCTCTCTCTCGTCTCACTTCTGGAGGCAACTACACCGAAACTCGCCCTCTTCCTCTTCCTCCTTCCTTCCACCAACCCACCAACAACCACACTCCTGCCCCCTTTCCAACCCCTACCACTCAACCACAACAACAACCAATGCTAGGTGGCTGGTATGGATCCTGGACTCCAACTTCGCCTTTCTCTGCTGCACACAACTCAACTCCCGCTGCTTATCCCGTCGTCAAAACGCAAGGCTACCGACCATCTCAGCCATCTCAATTCCAGACCCAGCAGCAGCAGCAGCATTACCAACCTTCATACCAGCAGCAGCAGTCGCCTAGGTTCTCTCCCTCTGGACCAACTCAACAACAACCCAATTACAATAATAGCAACAACTGCCATCACAATCAACCCACTCCTCCTTCCACTGTTCAACCACAACCACAAGCAGTCGTGCCGTGCTCTGCTCCTCCTGCTCCTCCTCAGTATCGCCAACCTCAAAGGCAACCACAGCCTCAAAGGCAACAGCCTCGTATGAATTATAATAACAACAGCAACAACAAAAGGGGAAGAGGAGGAAGGCAGCAATATGGCAATTATGGACCAGGAACTACCTTCACCATCACTAGGAACACATCATACGCCATGTCCAAGCTGGGAGAACCCAAGAGAAAGCAATCCACTCTTCAAGAGACCATGCAGAGGTACCGTCAACACAAAGCTGTCAACACTGGTACTACTACCACCGGTGCTCTTTTTGGTGCTAATAATAATGATAATAAAATTGATGATGATGAGCCATCTCCTCATCCACCCGACTCAACCCCTGAACGACAACAAAACGTCAATAATAATATCACTCCATCTGGTGGGTCAGGTTCTAGGTCAGCGTCACTGTGGGATGGGTCCAGTGACGTTGGAGCTACTGGTGGTGGTGGACCCAGTGATAGTACCACAACCGCTACCACTGTCACCATCACTCCCAACCGCCATTCTCCCTATGCTACTACTCCTATCACTACTGGCAATGCAGCTACATCTAGACCTGCAGTTCCAGGTACTACTATTAGAAGAGCCCCAATCACTACTCGTATTACCACCACTCCTACTGCTGCCACCACCACCACCACCACCACCACCACCAATCATAACAACAACAACAACAACAACAAACAGCAGAGGTGGCCATGGCTGGCAATGAAGAGAGACTCCCAAGGTCGTCTCCCCTCCCACCCCAACTACGACGCCACCTCCATCTACATCTCCCCCCTCCAGTTCTCAGAACTGAAAGGATTCGCTCGTCAATACTGGTCAATCAAACGCCATTGCATGGACATCATCCTGTTCGTCAGGTGTGGCAGTTTCTATGAGCTGTATGACTTGGATGCTGATGTCGGGATGAGAGTGGGGCTGAGTGCAATGGGAAGAGAAGCGGGTGGTGTGGGTCAGCAGACAAATATGTGGAAGGTTGGGTGTAACGCTGCTTCATTTGGGAATTGGGCTGCCAAGGTGCTCACTCTGGGGTATTGTGTTGGGAGAGTGGAAGAAGTTGGTACTGCAGCTGATGCAGCAGCAGGAAGGAGTAGAGGGGAAGCAAAACTAGTGCCGAGAAAGCTCGTCCAAATTTACTCTCCAGCCACAGTCATAGAAGGTTCAATCTCTGACCATTTTGATGGTAGTGGTATGTCCAACTCCTCTTCTTCATCGTCATCATCGTCATCTCTTGCCCTGTACCAACAACACCAGGATGGTGCATTCTTTGGTGCTTGTCTTGTGGATATAGCTTCAGCTCACATTGGGATCATTCAGTGGCACGAATCTGACAAGAGATGCTCCATGCTGCAGACTCTGTTGACACAGACAAATCCAGCAGAGGTGGTGGTCGTGTCTGGATCGATGAGTTCTGTTGCAATGAAAGTGTTGAAGAGGCATGCTGTGTGTGTTGGGGATGGGACTGAGGTGAATGTGCCCATTGTCAACATCTCTCCGTTCCAGCTTCCTGCACACGCTATGCCTGCTACTGGGGATGGGAAGCCACCGTCACCGTCATCATCATCATCATCATCAGAAACAGCCAAACAAATGACAGCAGTAAAAGATGCTTATTTCAAAGCAGGAGGATGTGAAGATTCATTTGCTGACCTGGCAGATACTCTGGCTCAACAACCCCACGCTGCACTGGCCTTGCTCATCTCCATCCGCCATTTGAAATTCACCAAGACAGCTAGATACGTCCTCCCACGCTGCCAAATATCCCCTCTTCCAGCCTTCACAGCAGCCGGTGCCCGCCTCAGAGAAAGCATGCTCCTCGACAGCGCCGCCATCACCACTCTAGAGCTGTTTGAATCCAGCCTCGGAGGCGGCGCTGGATCCCTGCTTCATGTCCTGGACTTCACCTCCACTCTTGCTGGCCGTCGTAAGCTCAGACACTGGATTGCCAGTCCATTATACAGAGTAGCCGACATTGAAGAGCGCCAATGCATGGTGACTGCATGTATGCACAACCAGGAAGCAGTAGCAGTGTTTCAATCTGCTCTCAGGGCTGTCAAAGTTGATTGTGAGAGGTTGCTGCCCAAGGTTGGGACTCTGCTTGCTGATGTCACTGACAGAAAGATGATGCAAGATGAAGAAGATGTGCTGCAACTCATGATGGAGAAATGTGATACTAATTACAATGGTACTACTGGTTTTGCTCATGCTGATGACCCAATGTCTTCATTTGCTCACTCAATGGCACATCAACCAATGACTCGGGAGAAGTTCCTTCCTGTGGTCAAATTGATCGAGGGAATGCAGATGCTGCTGGATGCTATTCGTCGCTTTCATCATCTTCTTTCAATTCCTCAATATGAGATCCCCACCCACATCCCCACCCAACAACAAGCACATCATCCTCATCTCACCAGAGCTCTGCTCCTGGGATCTCAGGTAGCTCCTCTCTTGGCCTCTCTCACCCACCTCTTCTCCTTCTCCTCTTCATCTCCATCACCATCACCATCACAACTTAAGAAGAACAACAGCAGCAAGAGCAACAACAACAATGCTCTTCAGGAAGAAATTACACTGCAGCCAGGCACCAACCAAGAATATGATTCCATTCAAGCCGACATTAGGAAGGTTCAGTCTTACATGGAGAGTGTACTGGAACGTGAAGTCAAGGCCGGCATTATCTCTCGAATCAATGAATCATCCAGTGCTGGTGGTGGAAGTAAGATGAGTATGAGAGCACTGGATGGACTTAGAAAAGCAGTCAGCAAAGCTCAGATGGTCAATCTAGCATCGTCCTTGTCTTCCTCCAGGTCTGCTTCAAAAGTGGAGCATGCAGTGGTGGAGATGCCAGCATCACTGAAAGACTACATACAGAACCTTTGCATTGATGTAGACAATGATGATGGGAATGGTACTCTTGCTGGTGGTCATAATTATAACCTATCCATGTCTCCTCTTCTAGTAGAACAACAAAGAGGTTGGGAGATAGTCAAAGAAAACAAAAGAATCGTGGTCGTCAAAGTCCCTCAACTCACAGCTGCAGCAGAACACCTAGATACCCTCCAGCAAGCTGCTCGTACCATCCTTGCATCTCATCTCACCTCCCATGCAGCCCTGTTCCAGCAACGTTATACTGCACTTTCTGATTTCATTGCATCTGTGGCTTCTTTAGATGTACTGTGTGGATTGTCCCAGGCAAGTCATCCAGATACTGCTCCAGATGGATGTACCTTTTGTCTCCCTACCTTTGTAGCTTCCTCCTCCTCCTCCTCCTCCTCAGCAGGAGACACTGATAGTTCTTTTCGTTCAAAGATGAAGTTTCAGGGAGTGTGGAACCCTCAGATATTACTCTCTAAAAAGTACAATGACTCTAGTAATAGCATGGGTGATGACGATAATGATGGTAATGGCAACGGCAGCAGTAGTAGCATTAAGATTCAACCCAACGACATTGAGCTTGATGATTGTGCGTCATCATGTTCTTCTCCTCCACCAACTACTACTATGATTCTGACTGGTGCTAATACAGGAGGCAAGTCTACCCTGCTCAAATCATGTGCCATTGCCACCATCATGGCTCAACTAGGATGTTGGGTACCTGCTGTGCATGCTGAGATCACCCCAGTAGACAGAATCTTCACAAGAATCGGAGCACAAGATCGTATCATTAGCGGAGAGTCAACCTTTGCTGTTGAGATGCACGAGACCAGTACCATACTTCACAACGCCACTGCATCTAGCCTGGTCCTGCTGGATGAGCTTGGGAGAGGGACGTCGACGTTTGATGGTCTTGCCATTGCAGCAGCTGTGGTTCATCATTTAGCTACTCGTATCAAATGTAGATGCTTATTTGCTACACACTACCACGACTTGTGCAGAGATGTTCGTTTGACTGGCGCTATGGTGATGTGTCACATGGCAAGTGTGGTGGAAAAGAATCAAGGACTGGTGCCGCTGTATCAGTTGAAGCCTGGACCTGCTCCTCCTGATGGTAGTCATGGAGTGCATGTGGCTGCTGTGGCTGGTATGCCTGCTGGGATTATTCAAAGGGCTGCTGAGGTGGCTGCACAACAGATGCAGTGTGCTGACAACAGACGTAGAAAAAAGAGGAAAAAGAAGGAGGAGGCTAGGTATGAAGATGGTGGTGGTGGCGAATATGAGAGTATGGTGATGGAGCTGGATATGTGTGTTCAACAAGTCAAAGCAAAGGATGATAATGATAATGATAGTGATGATGAGATGGAGAGAGAGGAGAATATAAAAGAATAAGAGAGGTAGTGATACTATGCATTGATGATGATGATGCTACCCTCACTGAACCTTGAGAAGACAAACACAAGATATGATATTACAAACAACTACTTATAGGGTTTTATTTTGCCAACTTTTAGATTAGATAGTATTATGTAATGATAATATACATCTGTATCTTCACTGAATCTTCCACAACTTTACCAAACCATCCTCACCAGCACTTATCAAGCAAGAGGAAGATGCATCATCATTGGCATGGATATAGGGAAGCCATTGAAGAGATCTAACAGGAGCAGAGTGACCTATTAATGTTGACATCACTGCTCCACTATCGACATCAACAACTCTGATAGTATGCTCTGCATCAGTTACTGCTACTACTATCGTATTGACATGCCTTCCTAATGCAACTTTTAGTTTAGAATGAGCTGCATGCTGCATTGCTGTTGTCTGCCAAGAAGAAGAAGAAGGCGGTAATTCACTATTATTATTGCTATAACTACCATTTGATGGTTGATGTTCTTGAGATATGTCCATTGAAAACATTTCAACACCTTGCCAATCACTATTGAACATATCATCCACATCATTATGTAATTTCTTCTTATTATTATGCTGTGACTGTTGAGGAGACACTTCATACATACTCAGCACTCCTGATGACGATACTGCAGCCAACATATACGACATTGAGGAAGAGCCACTACATGATAGCATAGCAGTACCGTCATCATCAGCCAGTCTTAGAATATCCCAAGCAACAATACGTCCTTTGATGCCATCTATTTTCAAACATGGAGCTACTAATTGACCGTCTACCCATCCTTTATACGTAACTGCCTTTATTGCCTGGTCATGATGATGGTGATTGAATAGCGGTAGTGGTGGTGGTGGTGGTGGCGGCGGCGGCGGTACTGCCATCCATCCCAGGATGCGCCCTTCTTGAATATGCATCTCCTTCTTGACATGACATGTCAGCAACATTGATGATGATAGTGATGAAGCATCATCATTACTAATAGCAATGTCTATGTACCGACAAGATGTTACGGGTCCACTCTCCCACCCAACATCCTGAACACATTCCATCTTCATATCTGTGCTACTGGTGCTGGTGCTAGAAAGTCTCCATAGTTTGAAATGAGCATCTCCGGCTGATGATGCAATATACACATCACATTTTTCTTGAGGTTGGTGGTGTTTCCCTTGACTGGTGGATAGTGAGGTGATGAAGGATCCTGGGTGAGCTGCTTCTTTCTTGAGTAATGCTATGGAAGATGAGGAGGAAGATGATGGAGGTTGTTGTTGTGGTCGTCTCCACACCCATAGGTGGCCATCAGTCGATGATGCTACAACCAACGTATCGCCATCATCATGGTCAATGAAGATGATGTTGTTGTACCTATACTCAGTAGTAAGAGGAGGAGGCGCGGTGTCATCAAAATCATGCTGCAAGGAGATGCTCTGTAAAGAAATACCGTCATCATCATCAGTCTGATTGAAATGCCACAATTTCAAACTACTCATTCCATACAATCCAGCAGCAGCTAATATATTACCAGAAGGTGACCAAACTACAATTGGAACTGCTAGATTGGTACTGTTATTATCATTATTTGGTGTTGTTACTGTCAGTGTTGTGATAGTCTTGATTGAAACTGCAGAGTTGCAGGCTGACTTTTCTTTTGAAAGACGACAAAGATGGACTGTCCCGTTGCTCAGTGAAAGTGCTAAAATTGAGGCATCCTGTGGATGAGGGGCTACAGTGTAAATTGAATTCTTGGTTGTTGATGTTGGTGTAGTTATACGGAGAGAAGCAAGTGTGCTCTTTTGAGATGCATGTTGATGGAGGTCGCCTAATTTTGTCGTCAATGTGGCAATTTGAAATGAGGAGGAGGATGCATCTGCTGATGCTGTTTTTAGTAGCTGTAGGGCTGCTTGGTAAGCTTGGATGGCTTTAGGGAGGTTTTGTAAGGACTCATGGGACTGAGCCAGTCTGATGTGGGCCTTGGGCCACCGAGGACGGAGGGCAATGGCTGCCTGGGCCTCTTTGAGGGCTAGAGAGGGGTTGGGTGGGGAGCGACGGAGGAGGGTGATTGATTTGTTTGAGTGAATGGCAGCGCGATCTGAGAGGTTTTTTGATGCTGTGTTGGTTAATGCGTCATTATAATGCAATATAGCTTCGTCATAGAGACTCTTTTTGAAGGCTTCGTCGCCTAGTTGCTTGGATGTCAATGAATTTGTCACCATCTTTGACTTTGTATTCTTGTTCAGAAAGCAGAGATTTCGGAGATATATTTAGCATAGTGTGGCATATATGCTATATATACTGCGATTCATAAACTATGCGGTGGAATTCCAAGCCTTTTGAATAAAATTGCCAAAACACTCATAAACGCTCCTCCAGCTTCCTGTTCTAAACCTTCCACTCTTGATCCCCAGTGGTGTGCACCTCCCAACGATTGTTTTTGCAAACATGTCAACCAAAACAAGACATTGTAGGTATTCAAAGCCAACAAGTCGACCATCTTCTGGGAAATGCCACCAGATCAAAGCACCAATGGGAGATCAAATTAGTCCTCCCTTGAAAAGACGAGAAGTGTTATTTTATAGCATCAACAGCCTGATCATTGGCGATGCATTACTCAACAGTACAGATGGACGCACCATAGGTAGGCTACAAGAATTACCACGACTAGTTTCTCTCCCCAATCATCCTCTTCTACTGACACTCCACCACTCCACTCCACTCCACTCCACCCCACTCCTACAGTAAACTCCCTATTGGGAGCCTACGGCCTACCCCAACTAAAGGCAGCCTCAGGATATAAATTCTATGACGAATTTGACAATGACTATACCTTTGAATACCCAAAAAGCTACGTAGGAAGGAAGAACTCCCTCCGATCAGGCCTCTACCTCAGTGACTTCAACACCACAGACAAGGTGGTGGTAGAAACCTTTCCAGAGAGTGATATTGACAATATAGGAGCCTCTACTGTAGTACAAGCTGCAGTAATCAAGTTAATTAATCCAGCTAATGATAATGGCGGTGACAGTAAACTGTTTCTACCTCCTGCCAATAGAATAAAAACTGAAACAAAGACCTTTAGCAGTGATAATGTTAATAATAGCAATAATAATAATAATAGTACTGGCAGTCAAGAGTATACATATGTGGCATTTCCAAGTGAGACAATAACTAGATCAGGGTACCAAATAAGGAGGAAGAATCTGGCAGTGGTAGGGGTGAAAAGAGGGATGGTGTATGTGTTAGGGGCATCTGCCAGGAGTGATCAGTGGAATAAGGACAAGGAAGAGGTGCTGAGACATGTGGTGGAATCTTTTAGATTGAGATAGCTGTGGCTGGGTAATGGTGACGTGGTGGGTTTTGAGGGACTATGGGGATTCGTGATCTAAAGTGATGGCATGGTATTTGCTTTGGAGGAAACCTGATGGGTGGTTGTCGCTGTCGGTGTGGGATGTTCTTAGTTTGAATAAAGTGTGGAGATTGTAATGGCGTGGTTTCATAAATATACCGATACGATGTTATCACGAGGACATATTGGACTCAGTCAATTGAGTAATTGGTCACAATGCGTGACCCAAGGACTGAGGATGTCTTCATCAATGTCATGGCTAGATCAGTTTATCAATTATGAACGCACTGGTCTTCCTTCCAAGTCAGGAACAGATACAGACGATGGTTTTGATCTGGTATGTATATACACACGTCAATTCGCCGATCTTGCTTTCGCTCATTACTCCTACAACTCAATACACCTCTCCCCCTCCCATCCTGCCCGTCCCTCCGACACACATACACACAGACCCGAATGCACCGCCTTCTGCAACATCTCGACAACCCCCACAACTCCTACCCCTCGATCCACATAGCTGGCACAAAGGGTAAAGGGTCCATAGCAGCAATGCTTACCTCCATTCTACACCACTCTGGCTACAAAGTAGGCACATATACTAGTCCACATATTCTTTCCCTCGGGGAACGTATCACTCTCAACAGCACTCCCACCTCCGACACAGAGCTAGAACAATGCATAGATACATACAAAACACAAATAGAAGCAGCACAAGTAGAGAGTGAAGGGAAATTAACTCATTTTGAAATACTAACAGCGCTGGCATTCAAACACTTTCAGGATGCAGCGGTCGACGTTGCAGTAGTTGAAGCGGGGCTCGGTGGTACTAGAGATGCCACCAATGTCATTCCTCCTGATAACTTGGCAGCGGCAGTGATTGCCTCTATAGGTAGGGATCATATTGATGCTCTTGGTGGTAGTATAGAATCAATTGCAGCTGCTAAGAGCGGTATAATTAAGACGGGGAGGCCAGCGATATTGGCTCCTCAACAGAGTGAGGAAGCAAGAGAGGTGGTGATTGAGAACTGTCAGCAACATGAATGCAAAGATGTGTATCAAGTAGAACGAGGCGTTTTGAAGCATAATAGGTATGAACTGGATAGAAATCAGCCTATTCAAATAGCTCAGTTTGACAGTGTTGGTATTGGTGAGACTTCCAGCACTGGTCCTCTTTCTTCACTCCTTGGCAACATTACTTCTTCTTCTTCTTCTTCTTTAGAAGTAAAGCTGTCATTGATAGGTGATCATCAATTGGATAATGCAGCTGTAGCTCTTACCACTGCTGCTGTTATTAAAAGCCATGATAATAAATCATTTGGTAATATTACCTTGTCATCAGCACTACAAGGACTAAGCCAAGCTACCCTTCCCGGTAGGTTCCAACTTTGTCAATGGAAAATCAACAACAACAATAATACAGAAGGAGAGGAGGACGTTTTGTCACCTTGGGTGGTGTTGGATGGAGCTCATACACCAGAATCAATCTCATCTGTAGGAAAAACCATTCAATCTATGTTTTCTGACATTGATAACACTATTTATGATACTAGCCCTATTCCAGTTGCTGTGGTGTTGGCAATGGCAGACGATAAAGACCATATTGGATTCATGAAGGCACTGCAACACAGTATGCCAACCAACATAAGAGCAATCTCATTTACACAAGTGGATATTGCAGGTGGGAGGCAGAGAGCAGCTGCGCCAGGGGCGTTGTTGGGGGCTTGGATGGCCGCTGGGAGTAGGCAAAAGGGGGCTGGACCGACGAGGACGTTGATGCAGGCGTCAATGACTGCTGCTGCAGAGAGGGCAGTGAGCGAGTTAAGGGCGATGAGGAGGAAAGGGGTGTTGTTGGTGACTGGAAGTTTTCATGCTGTGAGTGCTGCCCTTCAGCAACTGCCTCTTGTAAAGTAGAATTTGTTAGTGTCTTTTCCTAAATAGCTCAACTCACATGGGGATTTTCTAGCCATGTATTTGGTATCTTATTCTTACACACAGAGAGGAATGGTGGAAAGCATTTGAATATGTAGATTTGAACCGTTGGCTGCTAGTCCAGGATGACACATGTGGCATTGTTAGCAATATGACTATTGCCAACTTTATGTGAGCCGTCACACTCTCACTCTCACTCTCTATCATGTAAAAAAAGGGATGGGAATAGGAAAAAAGTAATCTTGCAAGTACCTACGCATGTCTGGTATTAGAAGAAGGTAGGTTCTTCTAAGCGCAAGTGTAGAAAGTGTACACAGCGGTGTAAGGGACGTCCACCTGAGTGGCACCCTTGGGGCAAGTAGCTGGAGGAACGCCCCCAGTGGTTGCAGTTCTGGCCATGAAGACTCCATTTGGCAAATCAGCATCGCCTTCTGACATGGAGATGAAACGGCGAGTGTACTCCAGGCTACCATCTGGGCTGGGGAAGGCCATATTGTTGGGGTCCTCCCTTGGGGTGAGGTAGAAGGTTTTAGAGGCGCCAGCGGGGAGGTCGATGGCAAAGAAGGCAACACCGTCCGTTGTGTAGTCCAAGACTCCAGTGGCTCCTTCGAAAGGTGCGATTCCAGTGAGAACAGCATCATTGCCACTGGTGGTATCAGGGATGACAGTGCCATCGGGGTTGCAATCGAAACCGCGAGTCCCGGTGGCCTCCACCGAGATGATGGGCATGCCATTGGTAGCAACAATCTCTTCCGGGACGAACATGCACTCCTCAGCGAGGCATGAAATAGCCAAGCAAGTGCAGATGATGGTTACAATCTTATAAAGAGCGTTCATTGCTTCAAGTTGATGTTCGGTTTTGATCAAAGAGTTTGTCTTGCTTTGAATATGCAAAGAATTGCAAGGAATGATACCTGGAACTTTACAAAGTTGATGGAATTTGTTTGCTGATGAAACTTTTGAGCGATAAATTGGTTGCTGATGCCTTTTATACCCTAACATACACATGTTGCTGCATGTGCCTGTTGGTTCTAGGCTTCTTACCTGTGATCAAAATGACCGCTTTGAAAACCCACGCTCTCCCTCAGCACTGCACAGCAGGCCATGGCTCTTAGACCAATCTGTAACTCTCCTTCTTCTTCACATACCTATGGCTTTGCATTTCCTCATACTTGCAAAATAATGGAGAAATTTGGATTTGCAAGACAAGCTTTCTTGGAATTTACAATCAGCTGCACATGAGGACCGCCCATTTTCTGGGATGGCCCGTTTTGCTTCCTTGGACAAGAAGAGACACATGTCCACAATTTAGATCAAATGATTCATGCATACTCGTCAACATATACACATCTATCTATAGCTGTCCACATCAGGTCTTTATCAAATCTCAACGTTTACGTCCTGAATGTTTCCTCACATTTCTTTTAGGTACAAATCCTTCCTCATTCACCTTCTTATTACCACTGCCACTCTTCTTCTTATCCTTCCTCTCAGCAGCTCTCTTTTCCATGGCAGTCATTGGTTCATACCTATCTGCCCCTCCCTTTTTAGGAGCTGGTGTGAACCCTCCCCCCCCTCCCTTGACTGGATCCACCCCTGCTCCTCCACTGGCCTGGAGTTTCCTCCTCTTCTTAGCTGGTAGTATCCCTCTCCCCTGTCTCTTCAATATCTCACTGCCACCCCCTGCCTCTCTGAGATATGCAGGAAGATGCTTGAGATGAGGAGCAGCTGCACTAGCGCTGGTCAGTGCTCTATCATGGCGGAGGAGATTCAAGTCGCTGGGTCGTTCTTCGAAAAAGGCTTTGAGTCGTTTGGAATTGAGCAGTTCTGCTTTGATTTCTGCAGCTCTGGCTTCTTTGATCGCGGCTCCAGTCACGCTTCTGGCAACATCTTCTGATCTGTACCTCAGTGCATCTACGGTGGCTTTAGTAAGCTTTGTAAATGGCTTTAAGAATGTTGTCGTTGTTGCCTCAGATCCCGTCTCTTGGTTTTCACCACTGGCCTGCATCAGGTGCTGTTCTAAGTCAGCTACAAACTCATCATCGTAATCTGGACTTTTGGGAGAGTGGAATAATGTAATAGCAGTACCTAAATGACCAGCTCTACCAGTTCTACCAACTCTATTTATATAACCAGCTACACTGCTAGGCAACTGGTAGTTGATGACGGTGTTAACTCCTTTGAAATCAATGCCTCGGGTGACACCAAACTCTTCTTCTTTATCCTGCTGCTGCCTCTTCTTGTTAGCACCACCACTCTTATTGCTGTTCCCCCTACCCTTTGCCTTATTATTATGATTCTTATTATTGTGTACATCACCACTGTCTTCATTCATTCCATGGACATCATCCGTCGCAATCAAGTAGTCAAATAAACCCTTGTTGAATTGCTGCAAAATATGGTGCCTGGAATTCAGTGGCAACTCGGCATGTATGACCGCAGCCTTGATACCAAAAGCATCTAAAAACAGCTTCACCTTCATTCCTATGTCTGCAGAGTTGACGAATATCAATACTTTACGATGCACCAGTCCTAGTCTCAGCATGGCAAGCACATGCAACAACCGTTCACTGCTTTCTTCAGCGTGATCTCTCACAAATGGCAGGTCCACTCTGTGGTGCTCTATCTCTGCTGCTGACGCTCCCACTACGCCTCCTCCTCCTCTGCCATCCTCTTCTTGTCCACCTTCATATGTATTATTATTATTATTATTATTAATATTAGATAGCCCCAGTAGATCTAAAGACACAGGGGAGTGTAGAATAAGCTTACTCAATGTGTCAATATCGCCGCTACTTGTAGCGCTCATCAACATACATTGACAAGATCTTGGGATGACTGGTGCCAGTTTTGCTACATCTTCCTCATATCCATAACTCAGCAATAAATCAGCCTCATCTAGTACTAGTGTACGTAAGGTACGCTGTAACATGTGTTGAGTGAGGGCCTTCTCTTTGAGAGCTGCTGCGATGCGCGCTGGGGTAGCTACTACCACGTTGCCAGCAGAGGTGACACCGTGTCGGAGGGAGCCTTCGTTTGAAAGGGCGGTGACGGTGATGCCACAGGTGGATGCTAGTGTGGAGCATTCCTCTCGGACTTGTTCACAGAGTTCTCTAGTGGGGACAAGGATGAGAGCTTGCCAACCTGCTTTGTTTACTTCCTGGTGTTGGTCGTCATTGGTGGTGGAGGAGAGAATGCGGTGGAGGGCTGGGAGGAGGTAAGCAAGAGTCTTGCCGCTACCTGTACGTGCTGTAGCGACTATATCTTTCCCTTCTAAAGCTTTTGGAATGCATTCAGCCTATATGATGAATGAATGGATTGAAAGTGTGGGATTAGTAACGATCAGGAAGAGAGAAGGAAGAACGTCGAAGGAGGGAGAAAAAGACGGAGGCGGCGGCGGGCAAACATTTACCTGTACTGGTGTGGGAGCTCGGAATTCTCGTTTGTGCATGGCTCTCACGAGCTTTGGATCTAGCCCCAACGTGTCAAATGACATACTGGAATAGATATTCAGGACTATGGTTGTGTGCACTTGTAGAGATTACTGACAATCGAGCATGGAGTCCGTGGGTGATAGGTGATGGAGATATAATAAACCCTTGAAATGCTTGTTAATGTAACAAAGTATAAGAATGATGTTTTAATATCACTGCATGCCAAGACGAGCGTTTTTGGGAGTTGAACATTTTTTTCCAAACTGGGCAGTTTTCTTCAAGTTTCTCAACACTTTTCAAATGTTACCATATTGCATGGCCTAATATAGCCATACCAGAATCGTTTACCGAATGTTTTCCTCAATGCGAGCCAAAAGTTTTCCCCAAACTCATTGCCTGGATGTCATACATTCAAGGCCCACAATCCAACCTCGATTTTACTTAGAATGCATCCATATACAACAAACACGGGCATCTAAACCCCTTACCATCTGCCATAGTGGTAGCTCTGACGACCAATCACCCCAATCTACCGCCAACATCGATGCCGAAAACCTCTTCTCTGAAGTCCTCCGTGGCTTGGGCAGCAGCGGTGAAGCTGACCGCCGCCCCTCTGATGCTCCAGGCCCCATGGACCAAGATGATATCCTCAAAGAAATGCAAATGGGCACTTGGAGACTCAGAACCGCCATCAGCCCTCCTCTCCAGGCCATCGCAGCCCAGTACGAAGGCATGTGGCGCACCTCTCTTAGTGGCGATCTCGGCCTCTACCCCATCCCCCATCATTTCAAATACTGGGACTCTCTAGACAGAGACACCCCTGCAGACGAGCTTCCAGTAGCATTTGGACATAATAGACCTATGCCAGATAAAGAGAGCCCCCAGTACCCCCGTTTAAGAGTAGAAAATAGAGCATATGAATCTTCAGTATTTAGGAAGCTTCACTTAGAAGTGGCACACAGACAAGATGGGCTAGAAGTACTGCACATAGTGCTGTATCCCCGACCTAAATATGACTTGCCTATTTTATCTCTCGATGTTGTATCTAGCAATGGGAGGATAGGGTTTGCCATTGCTGATCCTTGCCCAGTCAGCATGAACAGAGTGCTGCCTCCTTGGTACCAACAAGGAGTGCTGGAACTACAAAAGGACTATAAAATAAATACAATAATGAGCAATGGAGGTAGAGAATTGCCCGAATGGGGTAGAGAGATTCTATCTCCGCTATGTATCAGTATGCGTCCTCAAAATCAAGAAGAAGTAGGCGCGTTCTTAAAATACGCCATTGCATTGGGACATTTTCATATGCAAATAGCTGCAATGGCGTCTCCTGTATCATCCCAGTCTGCTGGTGGTAGTCATAATAGTAACAAGAGGTTGGAACAGATAGCGGCAGCTCATAAGAGGTACTGTGATAAGCAATTAGAGAATACAAAGACATCTAAGGTGTTGGAGAAGGCATTTGGAGAGGAGGTGACTAGGCAGTATATGGAGCAGGTGATGTTTGATTGGCCTGGTGTGGAAGAGGCTAATACTAGGATATATGGTGGTGGTGATAAGGATAAGAGTGTGTAAGATATATGTATGTGTATGCATTACATGTGTGATGTCTATACATTGATATAAAAACAAATCAATCTTTCCTTTCCCTCGGCAACTCTGGAAGTTGATCTTTTCTAAGAGATGTGGTTTAATCAAAATTGGAATAGAGGAAGATTTTTATTATAAAATCTGCATCCAAAAGCAGATAACTAATAATTGCTATGTCTGCTACTGCTGACGGTGACAAAGCAGGTCTGAAGAGACCTGGGTTTTTAGAACCCGTGCACTTTGATGGTGTCCTTTTTGACAACCTCGTTAGAGATGAGGAAAGCAGAGACGTTTTTACGCTGATCGCCCTGGAGTTGTAGAATTTTACCAAGGTCTTCGTCTTCAATGACTGTGCCGTTGCAACAGTACTCTTTCTTGAGAGCTTTGAGGATTTTCTTGAGGTCGAAAGCTTCTGGGAGGCCTTGGACGGTCGTCAAACTCTTCTTGCCGTTTCGTTGCTGGACGCGAATGTGAACAGCATCCTTTGAGTCTCCTGCCTTCTTGGAAGCTTTTGCTTCAGTCTCAGCGAAAGGATCTGTGGGGATGTAGTGGGGTAGGTTAGGTTAGTGGAAGTGTCGAGAATAAGGGAATCAATTTGTGAGAGTTTCCAGAGGCATCAAATAGAACCTGTGCGTTGTCCTCGCATGATTCAAATGTGTATTCCGTTTTCTAGGGAATGTATACTCACCAAATCCTCCAAGAGCAGGTCCAGTAGGGAGAATGGAGTCGAGGTCAGCTGACATAAGACGATTTAATCAAACTTTGCAGGTCTTTTCTGCGTATACTCGCGGTGTAACAGTTACTTTAAGTACAAAGTAACGTTTTATATGATCTAGAAATATGCTTAACGCGTTGCCATTGCCCACCTTAAATGTCTTCCCCGGCCTCTCTCTTCGTCGGAAACTCTCTGCAGGGCTCTGTCAACTTTTTTGCCTAAATTTGGAGGGATGATCGATGGACTCATTAGTTTTATCATTCCATTTCATCAGATGCACCGTTTGAAGTAACATCGACAGGTCAACTTATTGTGCAAAACACCCTGACTGTTTTGATCAAAGTGACAGGTGTTTGCTAGAGGAAAAATGGTGCGTTTTCAGTTCTGATCTCACTACCAACGCCCCTCTCAACCTATCATACACTGCTGTCTAACACCAATCCCTCCCTCATCATCACACTCACACAGCCATTACGCCTGGACATCAAGGTGAGTTGCAACCAACTTTGTTCCCTCTCCATCTCAACTTCCTTGTTAATTCCACTCACACGTCCCTTTTCAACTTTGCAGAGGGTCTTCTCTCAACGATCTGAGAGGATAAAAGGGATAGATATCCACCCTACCGAACCATGGTACGTCACGGCTCATCTTGCACTCGATTAATGAAAGAGAGTGATCACAACCCCTTTTTCTATCCAATTTGACACTCACATTACCATCCAATTCACCTTATACAGGATCTTAGCTTGTCTCTATAGCGGCCACGTCTATCTCTGGAACTATGCCGAGCAGGTAAGGGCTTGGAAGAGAACACCAACTCAGAAGACGACGACCAACCACCACCCAATGTCTCTCTCATTCTCTCTCTCTACACCTCCTTCATTCTATCCTTTAACTAAACCCTCCACCCTCTCTTGTGCAACCAATGCAGAGCCTGGTCAAATCATTTGAGCTCACCGACCTCCCAGTCCGTACAGCTAAATTCGTCCCCAGAAAACAATGGATCGTCTGTGGCGCCGACGACATGACAATCCGCGTCTACAACTACAACACCATGGACAAAGTCAAACAATTCGAAGCCCATACAGACTACATCCGCTCCATAGCCGTCCATCCCACCCTCCCTCTCCTCCTCACCTGCTCTGACGACATGTTGATCAAGTTGTGGGATTGGGATAAAGGCTGGGCATGCACACAGATCTTTGAAGGCCATTCACATTATGTTATGCAGGTGGTATTCAACCCCAAGGACACCAATACATTTGCATCTGCCTCCCTAGACAGAACAGTCAAAGTATGGTCATTAGGCTCCCCAGTGCCAAATTTCACTCTGGAAGGCCATGAACGCGGTGTCAATGCTGTAGATTACTACCAAGGAGGGGACCGCCCCTACCTCCTGTCTGGCGCTGACGATAAGACAGTCAAAGTATGGGACTACCAAACCAAGGCTTGCATTCAAACCCTGGAAGGCCACACCCACAATATTTCAACAGTAGCTTTCCATCCTGAGCTCCCAGTCATCATAACTGGCTCAGAAGATGGCTCTGTCAAGATGTGGCATTCTACGACCTACCGCCTGGAGAGCACACTGAACTACGGCATGGAGCGTGTGTGGGCAGTGGGCTGCATTAAAGGATCAAATGGTCTGGCTATTGGTTATGATGAAGGGTGTGTGATGGTCAAACTGGGGAGAGAAGAGCCAGTCGTATCCATGGACACCAGCGGTAAAGTCATCTGGGCCAGACACAGCGAGATTCAAAGCACCAACATTCGTGCTCTGGGCACCGACACTGAAGAGCCAGACGGAGAGAGGCTGCCTCTGCCCACCAAGGATCTGGGCGCATCTGAGCTGTACCCACAGTCACTAGCACATTCTCCCAATGGTCGGTTTGTTGCAGTTTGTGGAGATGGAGAATACGTTATCTACACGGCGCTTGCTTGGCGTAACAAGAGCTTTGGTCCTGCCATTGAGTTTGCATGGGGGGAAGATTCCAATGTCTATGCAGTGAGAGAGACAGCTGGCATTATTAAAGTCTTCCGTAATTTCAAAGAAGCAATGACCATCAAGCTGCCATTTGCTGCAGAGGCTATCTATGGTGGAACGTTGTTGGGAGTGAAAGGAAGTGATTTCATTGCATTCTACGACTGGAACACCGGCTTGGTAGTACGTCGTATAGATGCATTGGTTCGTAATGTCTTTTGGAGCGAAGCTGGCGGTAACAAGGTGGCAGTCACTACCGACCAGAGCTTCTTCTTGCTGGAATACAGCCCTGACGCTGTCGAGGCATTCTTGAGCACTGGAGAAGAGCCAGATGAAGACGGCATTGAAGACTCATTTGATCTAACTTGTGAGATTCCTGAGAGAGTGCGTACCGGTATTTGGGTAGGTGACTGTTTCATCTACACAAATACTGCATGGAGACTGTGTTATTGTGTTGGAGGGGAAACCAGCACGCTCCACCATCTTGACAAACCTCTCTACTTGCTAGGTTACTTGGCCACACAGAGTAAAGTGTACCTGATTGACAGAGAGTTCAATATTGTGCCCTACACTCTGCTGCTGAGTGTAGTGGAATATAAGACATTGGTGGCAAGAGGTGATATGGAAACAGCAGCTGATGTATTGGAAACCATTCCTCAATCTCAGCACAATGCGCTGGCCAAGTATTTGGAAGCTAAAGGGCTGGTGGAAGAAGCTCTGGGTGTTGCTACCGACAGAGATTACCAATTTGAGTTGGCTGTGCACCTTGGAAGGCTAGAATTGGCACTGGAACTGGCAGATGGCAGTGAAAATGAAGGTAAATGGAGGCAGTTGGGTGAACTGGCTCTATCCCGCGGTCGTCTGGAAGTGGCAGAAGCTGCCTTCAAAAAGGCCAAAGACCTGGGTGGCCTGTTGTTGTTGAGATCCTCCAAAGGCAGTGCAGCAGAGCTCCGTGCACTGGCAGTAATGGCAGAAGAACAAAACAAGCAAAACATCGCCTTTATCTGCCGATACATGCTCGGAGACGTCGACGGATGCATTGACACTCTCATTGCTTGCGGCAGAACCCCAGAAGCTGCCTTCTTTGCTCGTACCTACCGACCTAGCAGAATGAGCGAGACTGTCAAGTTGTGGCAGAAGGATCTGGGTAAAATCAATCCCAAGGCCGCAGAGTCGTTGGCTGATCCTGTAGAGTATCCTAACCTGTTTCCTGGTCTTGAAGAGGCTTTGGATGCTGAGGCTAGCATGCTGGGTAGTGGAGGTAAATCTGCTGCTGCTGCTGTTGATTTGTTGTCTGGATTTGGGGATATGTCTTTACAAAAGGATCCTACTACTACTACTACTACTACTACTACTACTACTGCCGCTAATGGGAACGGCAATGGTAATGGTGCCAAACCAGAGGAGGAAGATGTGCTTGATGATGCACCACCACCACCAGCCCCACCAGCAGTAGAAGAAGAGGAAGAAGAAGAGGAAGAAGAAGAGGAAGCACTGGAACCCGAGGAAGAGGAAGATGATCAACAATTACAAGCTAATGGCTTGACAGCAGAAGAAGAAGCATTGCTGGATGAGGATGATGATTTTGGTGATGCAGGTGAGATGGATAATGCTGAGCTAGCAGCTGCAATTGCAGAGATGGGAGATGATGACTGGGGCCTCGATGATGATGATGAAGAGGAGGAGGAGAAGGAAAGTTAAAGTGATGAATGGATGTTAGAAAAGAGACAAAAATGGTGATGTTTTTATTGTTGCTTGCATAGTTTAATGAATAGCATACTTTTACACATAATTGATGACTAAATATTGTAGAGGTACATAAAGGTAGCATCAGAAGAAGAAGGAAAGGGAGGGGGGCATGTTTGTTGCTGTGTTATCATAATACACTTCTTTGCCTTGAGAAGAGAGAGAGAAATACAATGTTTATTATTATTATTGTCTAGTCCAGCATTATTATATAGAATAATAGTGATACATCCTCCTTCTATCTATACATTTAAGGCTATAACTCAACGCTCTTTGCAGCCAGTCTTCTGACTCTTTTGTTAAATTCTTTGATATCACTCTGAAACACTGCTGCAGCTTCTGGATTAGCTGGACTGGCACAGTTAGGATCAGTTAGAAGAGATTGTATAGAAGTTAGGATAGAAGCTACACTGTGGCAAGGACTCCATCTATCTTGGATAATGTCCAGGCAGATCATTCCGTCTGGGTAGACATTGGGATGGAAGATGTCGGTGAGGAAACGGATACGGGGAGGTTTGGCAGGGTAATTGTCACCGAAGGTGAGTTTGAGTTGGTATATGCCGCCCTCCCAAGGGGTGTCTACTGGGCCGACTATGCTGGCTCCCCAGACGAAGAGGTTGTCGTCGGAGAGAGGGGCAGCTGAGCAGAAGTCTGGTGGCTCGGTCTACGGCGTGGAGGATGGATTGGGGTGACGATATGGTATGGGTGGAAATGCGGATTGTGAGGGGATGGTTACGAGGTGTAGACAGGGTAATGCGCTTACTTTCATTGATTTAAGGTCAGACATAAGCCTGAGTGCAGCTGCTGAGTTGGCCATTGTTCAAGATGCTGTGAAATCTGCTCGTTAACGACAAAGGTTACAAGCTGACCTGTGGAGCAGTTTCAGACTAACCAAAGCAATGCAATTTGCGGGATATTCTTGACGCTGAGGCTGTCGACAGTTGTATTCCTTCCAGAAACAGATTTGATCTTCAACCTTTTCAAACTGTATTTCTTTCGGTCTCTAAATACTCACTCCCACGGAACTCATTAGAGTGGGAAGAATGGAAGGTTTATGCGAGCCAAGGATCGTCAACCAGGTTTTATTTACCACACAACTTGCCTCTACAGCAGTATTGGTGAGGCCCAGCACGGCGAGGGTGAAACCAAAAATAACGGGCTTCCCTCATCAAGGCTTCACGATTCCCAGTGCTCTGCACAGACGTTTCTTCAAATAAAAATAATATCCATATTTTAGAACACCGTCAGATATAGCAGGTATGGGGAGAAATGGCGGTAAGTTTTCAACCCACCCTCTTGCATCCATATTCCAAACTTGTTGATTCAAGATTCTTTCCTCATTACTGCTCATGTATGACTCACGTCTATCCCCACCCTGCAGGAGTAAACAACGGCAAGTTCAATTCTAAGACAAAGGGCTGGCAAAAAGTTAAACGAACAAAAGCCAAGGTAGTAAAAAAAAGAGTCGGTGCCGCCGACAAGCACAAACAACACCAAAAGGCCGTCAGTGGAGCACGCACCGGTAAACATAAGAGAAAGACAGAGAGAGATGCTCGCAGGGAAGTAGCTGAGGCTCAAGTAGTCAAGGAAGTAGAAATGTCGGATGTCAAGGGTGCCAGAAAGCAACTGAATAGAAATAGCACTGCTGCTCCCATGCAGCAATAAGTTGATGATAAGTAATGAAATGGGTTATATAAAAGCCCTCCTAATAGTAATAACAGCATACTAAGCATGGCATATATTGTCTCCTTGGTAACTTTGTAACACTCACTAATACTATCTATTAAATACATCATCATTTACATGTCTGTATGGCTCCATAGCACTACAACTACTCATACTTACCCAGCATATCAATCAACCAGTACTTTCAATTGATCAATAATCTTCCTCAGCGCAGGAGCGCAACATGCCTCCGTTTTGTTATCGAATACAGACACCCCTCTCTCTCCAGCTCTACTGAGAGCACCATCTAATGGAACCTTCCCCAAAAAGGGAACATTCATATCCTTGGCCATTGCTGCAGCACCACCTCCACTTGCATGAAATACCTCCGTCTCTACAAATATTCTATTATTGGATTCATTAGCAGTGTCAGTACCATTACTATTACTATTCATCTGACTATTATTATTAATGGCCTTCATTATGTCTGCAGTGACATCCCTACCATCAGCAGTAGTAAAAGTAAAATCTTCCACTGATTGCCTCAGGCCCGACATATTCTCCACCACCCCCAACACCTTGACACCAGTCTTCTTACAGAAATTAATCTCCTTCCTGACATCCGCAATAGCCACTTCTTGAGGGGTTGTCACCACTACTGCTCCAGCTAATGCTGGAACACCTCCAAGGTATTGAGCAACAGAGATGTGTTCATCACTGGTGCCGGGAGGGGAGTCGATGATCAAATAGTCGAGGGATTCTCCCCAATGAACATCTTTTAGAAATTGTTTAATAAGGGCGTTTTTACGGGGTCCTCTCCAGATTACAGCATCATCTTTGTCTGGAAGCATGAATCCAATGCTCATTACGCCTAGATTGTCTTCGACATAGACAGGAGACCAGCCAGAGGCAGATTGGTGGATTTCTTCTCCCTCCAAGCCCAACATCTTCGGCATAGAAGGGCCGCATATGTCTATGTCTAAAAGACCTACATCTGCTCCAGTGGAAGCTAGGGAGAAGGCGAGCTGTGCAGAGAAGGTGCTCTTGCCGACGCCACCTTTGCCGGAGAGGATGAGGATGATGTGCCTGACGGAGGAGAGACGGTGGGCGATGGCGGCGAGATCTGGGTCGGGGCCTTTGGGGGCGGTGGCGCAGGCTTCTTGGTTGGGACAACCTTGGCAGGCATCGGTTTTACCTGCTTGTTCACTTTCTGTCCCTGGACAGTCTGTAGATTAGAGAAGGGGAATTTTGATCAGATTATTGCACAAGAAAACGGGATTATTAACCACTCTGCGTTGTATACTCACGTTCTGGTATAGTATCTTGGGCCATAGTGTCTACTGAATATGTTTCAATCTACAATTACAATTCCCAATTCACGAAAAATCCTCGTCTATAACAACAACCACCGCTCCCTCTCCCTGTCTTCCCCCCTTCCTCTATTCTCTCTAATCCAGCAACCACAGTTCCACAGCTCCAATCTTAAACTCCTCACTACTAGCCAATGCTGGATTCCCAAATGTCCCACTCCCTCTACTTATCCCACTGCCCAACTCACTATCCAACCATATCGCATACCCCCCCGCCCCACCAACCCCAATCCCCCCTCCCCCCCCACCTCCCAGCATGAAGAAATCATTTCTCTCCACCTCCATCCTCTTCCACCACCATGGCCAGGCCTCCCTCTCCACTACCCCTATCTGCTTTTGCAATCTAAACACAAATGTCTCCCCGGTACCGTAGTACCGCTGCTGGGGATTGACTCTCCAGGGCTCTGAACAAAAAGCCCCAAAAACTGCTCTTCCCATGTCTCTCACCACTAGAATTGTTGGATGTTTTCCTTTACCGTTTCGGAGTAGGGTTTTAAGGCTGATGCCATCCCTAGCAGTGGAGTAGAGTAGCTTCCAGTTGGATAGACGGTACCGCGCAGGGACGAATGACGCTAATGCTTTGATGTCGTCTTCGGTCATGATGGTGCTGGGTTCGCTGATGTCGGGGGGAGGGTGGTTGGGGAAGGGGATAATGAGGGGAGTGGGGTCTGGTGGTACTTCCGCACTTGGTTCTAATCTCTCCTCCTCCTCCTCCTCCTGCTGCTGCTGCTGCTGATTATTATTATTATGGGCTCCCCTCCCCTCCTCCTCACCAGCCCATGTGGTGGTGGGTTTGGGTGATGACGGGAGATATGGATTATGCATTGCATGTCTATATTTATTATTACTATTATTATGTCGCTGTTGTTCATTTACTGGTGATTTAACAGGGGAAGGGTGTCCAGATGAACCCCTACTCAGTCTATCACCACCACCACCACCTTGGTAGTATGGGTCCTCATCTTCATCTTCAGGACCAAGGATTGTATCTAATATTTTAGGCACTACAGATACAATAGCTCCCCATCTACTGGAAGTTTTGATGTTATTGCTTTTAGTATGAGTAGGAGGAGTGGATGGAAGATCTGTAGTAGTTGTAGAGGGTAAGGCTTCTTCTTCTTCTGCTGTTGCGAGATCTGTTGAAGTAGTTGAAGCCAAGAGATGGCCTGGACTAGATACTTGGCGTTGTAAAGAAGTGTTGGGATCTTCACCAATGTTGCTAGATTGCGATTGAGTTCTAGAGGTTGTTTTGTCATCGTCATCGTCTAGTGGAGGGCCAGATAGGTCTGTGAATGGGTGAGTTGGGAAAAAAGGAGGGTGAGGTGGGTGGAGCGATGAGGAATTTGAGGAGGATGTGGTGGAAGGAGACTTACCAGCAATGATTCTGGCTAGCATGATGAGAACGATTTGAATATTATTGGCAGGGTTGTAGCAATGGAGCGCTCGTTTACTATTAGCAGCAGAAGTTGCAAATGATCTGATCAACTGACGAATATCCTCGCTGACCGTCGTTTAAATACACGAAAATTCAACGTATTCAAGTCATATGCATCACAGTGTTCCAAACATTACACCGACACCACAACAAAACCTCTCCATTTCTTCATTCATTCTTTCCCCTCCGACATTCACCGCTCTTCATTTTCTTTCCCAACTACTGCCTATCTACTTCACACACATATGTATACATGCATCACCAAATTACATTCTCCCAATCAAAGCAATTCAATTCAATACCATTCCCATCTCTTCTCATCATCCCCAACGCACAATTGCCCCTGCCCATGACAACCCCGCCCCAAACCCAGCCATCCCCAACACCTGCCCACCTTTAATATCCCCCCTCCTCACAGCCTCATCCAATGCCAGAGGAATAGAAGCGGCGCTCGTATTACCATATTCTGATAAATTGGCTACAACTCTCTCCATGGGAACCCCTAGCCTATCAGCAGCAGCAGATAATATACGAGCATTAGCTTGGTGCAACACCAGCCAATCTATAACGCTCTTATCAAGACCAGCATCATCCAGAGCTCCTTGAATGACGGTGGGCACAGCTCTGACTGCAAATTTGAACACCTCCTGCCCGTTCATGCCAATGTTACAGTAAGACCCTTGGCCGCTGGCTTTACCATCCTCACTCAGTGGTTTGCATTGGTCTGCATCGGAGAAGAGGGCGTTGAGGTGGCGTTGACCGTTGCCGTCAGACTTCATTTGTAAACCTAACAATGAGCATGGGGTGCCATCTGGCTGTGCAGTCAATAATACAGCACCGCAGCCGTCTCCAAATAATATGCATGTTGATCTATCTCTCCAATCTACGTATCTTGATAAAGCGTCTGCTCCTATGACGAGGATGTTTTTATACGTGCCAGTCTTGATGAATTGAGATCCCGTGACTAGGGCCATGACAAAGCCACTGCATGCAGCTGTGAGATCAAAGGCAGCTGCGTTTTTAGCTCCTAAAATGGCCTGAGTGGCGCATGCGCTTCCAAAAAGGTCATCAGGGGAGGATGTTGCTAAAATGATGAGATCAACTTGGTCGGGGGAAACGGCTGCCATTTCGAGAGCCTTGGCGCCTGCTGCTGCTGCATGGGTGGCTATTCCTTCTCCTTCTGCAAGGACATGCCTTTTTCTGATGCCTGTCCTGGACGTGATCCACTCATCGTTGGTTTCTACTAGCTTTTCAAGGTCGTGGTTGGTGAGGGCCTTTTGAGGGACGGAGGATCCACAACCGGCGAGTCGGACTCCGTGTAAAGCAGCTACAGTTGTGATTGAGGAGAGTCTAGTTCTACACTGTGTGCGTGGAGGAGGCGTCAAAGCTAAAGCTGGTGCGAATGAGCGAGAATTGGACAGCATCGTGGCACCCAATCCCAAAGTGCTACCAACCATGGTGAGTTATCTATTGCTTTTCGAAACGAGGTTCTTGAACTATGATATCACTTGGAATAAATGTGCTTCACGTAATTCAAATTTGCACTTCAAATGGTGGCAAAATAGAATACAAATTGAACGTGATGAGATTAAAACAAGCTCAAATTGCTGCAATTGTTGAAATTGTGTCGACAGTTAGTGATAATATCGTATCACATTGTACAATGTTAGTGTCGATGTCTGCATTAAAGCTAAGGCGAGGTACAGTTTATTTTTTTGCCATCAGCAAGCTGTCAGAGAGAGCGGAGAGCATGATCAGACAGCAGAGAGAGAGTCTCAACGCCACATTCTCCTTGCTCCTTCTTATCTCATCACCACCATCCCTATATCTGTGTATACATGCATACTTATTTGCTTACTTAGAACCTTACATACAACATCTTGTTCAAAACAACCAACTCAACATCAACTACTACTTTTACTGTTGCTTGCAATCTTCAGGGTTGGGAGCTTTTGCAGCAGCAGCTTTGCGGCCTTTTGATGACACCAGCATTGGAGCCCCACTGTCATCATCCTCATCCTCATCCTCATCCTCATCCTTGTCAGTATCTTCATCATCGTCGTCCTCCTCACCATCCTCACCATCCTCATCATCCTCATCATCCTCATCGTACTCCTGCAGAGCCTCCCCAGTAAACCAAGCAGTCGCAGTAGGCAATATCTCCTCCCTGATAGCATCAGCAATGCTCATATCAATCTCCACCAACTCCCTCATAAGTTCCATCTCCTCATCTTCGTCCCCTTCCTCCTCCTCATCATCAGCTGGCATCTCTGGCGTATCAGTAAACCACCTGAAGAATGACTCCACCTCCTCTGTCTTGGTCTGTGGTCTGGCTGCATTCCCTTTTGCCCCAGCTTTGGGTTTCTTCTTCATCACCTTGACAGTAACATTCTTCCCCTGACGCCAGGAAATAGAACATCCTTTGATTTCATGTAAGACTTCATCATCCTCAGGAGACATAATGTACTCCTTGGTCAAAGTGGAGTTGGTGAAGAACGGGTTGTCTGGGGAGAAGTGGAAGACGAGTCGGAACCCACCCCCATGGATCAACATTTCTTCCTCGTCTTCTTCAGGGTCAATAATCTCCTCACGGATATCAATCAAATGAGATAGAACCTCAGCATCCTTGTCGTTGATGAGCTCCATCATGCTGGGGTGATTACGGAGGGCAATCATCCAGAAATCTGGGATGCCCTTTGGTGCTTCTTCTTCTTCTTCTTCGCCATCTTGTTCATCATTTGGGGCGGTTTTGTTTTGCTCCACTTCTTCAGCTCCAGTGATAATGTCACGGCGTTTGTCAAAGTGAGGTCTCTTGAGGTCGTCATACTTTTTGATGAGGGCACGGATTTCTTCATCGAGCTCGTCATTGAGGGTGACAATATCATCATCCACTTCAGACATGGCATGGATGCGGTTTTGGATTGGTTCAGGGAGAGATTCAATAAAACCACTGGATTGACCTATCATTTGGGCTAGGCCTGCTTGGAGGGCCTGGACAAGTGCAGGGTTAGTTGAGCCACCTGCAAGCAACGCTCTCAAGGTTTCTGTATTTGATTGGAAGAGAAAGGGGCGGTGAGTCTGTGAGTGAGCGACGGCTGGTTGATCAGGAGCACAGAGTGAGTTGTTCTGATATAGTAGTTCATGTATACCATTCTAATTGTGCGCTTACCTGCGTCAACGGTAAAATCTCTGTCTTCTTCTGCCATCTTGTTTTCTGAAATGATTCAAATTAGCAGGAATAAAACTGGTTAAGCAGCAGAACTGTCTATGGCAACAGTGTTTGGATGCCGTAGGTTTGATGTTGATTCTACAATTATTACTACAATTATTTGATTATGAATACAGAATCAAGGCACAAGCCGTCCATTGAAGAAAGAGAAAAGGAACGACCACCACAACCACCCGCCCCCTACTCGACTTCCTTTATCATCACTCCTTCCTTTCAAAACCTTTATTCATTGTCCTACTATCACCAACTAATCGTCTTCTCTTACAAAATAAGGTACCTGTAATCTAAGGGGCAAAATTTTCCTGCTTAATGGTAGCATATATATATATGTTAATCTCTCTTCTCATATTTAAAGTCCTTTCAAACTTTGTGCAATTCCAGCATCCTTTGCCCATCCTTGCAAAGCTACAACAGAAGCAACAAAGCTACTCTTAGCATCACCCAATGACCCCTTTCTAGCATTACTTTCCAATGTTTGAATGCTTGCAATTACTGAAGATACAGATCCACGGCTAAGATCATTGTCAGAGAGAGTCTTGGTTGCAGCTTCAAAATCAGACTGCCAGCCGTCAGCAAGGGCAGAGGCTGCTGCAGAGGCATCACCAGATTCCAAGGCAGCGCCAGTGCGGGCCAAGGCATTAATGGCACGCTGCACTGGGATTAAGTTCTTCTCGAGAGCTTTATCACTGAAGCCTTCACTTCTAGCAAACTCGCGTTCCGTCTTCTTTTCATTGGCGAGCTTGGCTCTGCGGTTGGCTCTGGCTTTTTCAATCAATTCTTCATCGTCGTCATCTGGAATGAGGGCAGTGGCAGGGAGGGCAGAGATGATAGCTGGCACAGCAATGAAAAGAGCGGCCAAGTGTCTGCGGTTGAGAGGAGCGGTGGCGTCTGTGGCGGTGGCACGGGGAACGACGACTGCCACTCGGCGGTTTCCGGTTGGCCTGACTGCTACTGCTGGAGTGGAAAGTGGTTTAGATACTACCTTCATAGTGTGGTTTGGCTGTAAGGATGGAGATTCATGGTGAATTTGAAGGCGCATTCTATTGATAATCAAGTTATAATTGGTGAGAATTCTAGGTTGGAAGACTTACTGGATATATTATCTGTGATCTGTAATGTGTATGTACAGATGATAAAGATGAATCTTTTAAAGCATTCTTCCGATACTTCTGCACTTTTCTTTTCCTCATCGCCCCAGTTGCTCCGGATCCATTTTGCACACCCAGGCTTTATTTCTCCAATTGAGGCGTGATCACAGCACATTGCTTCGCTAATTTATTGCGATGTTACGTTGAGTTGTTCGCACATGGTTGAGTAAGGAAAATTGCACTAGATTGCACAATTGGATGACAAGTAATCTCCAAGCTTGAATAGCAGAAAAGATGAGTGGCAACGCGGATATATATATCTATGAGTCGAATACCATGGTATATGCCATGAACTGGAGTGTGAGTATCGCTACAGTTACGAGACAAACCTTTGCGTGCTATACACAATCATCTCATCCCCCGCCCTTTTTCCCCCGCCCTCTCTCCATCGTCTCCACCTTTGTCGCTTCTCTCATAGGTTCGACCAGACAAACCATTCCGACTAGCCGTCGGTAGCTTTGTAGAAGACTATGCAAACCAAGTCAGCCTCATCCACTTAGATTCCAAACGAGGTAGTCTCGTAGCCAGCCCCAGACATACATTCCGACATCCCTACCCCCCAACTAAAATCGCTTTTATACCAGACAGAGATGGCACCAGCCGAGATCTCCTAGCAACATCAGGAGACTTCCTCCGCATATGGGATATCACTAGTGAAGGTGTTGTCTTGGATAGAATCTTAAACAACAACTTGGCAGGTGGCAACAGTAATAACAAACACTCTTCCAATGACGGAGTAGGATGCGCCCCAGTCACATCTTTCGACTGGAGCGACATCGACCCAGGACGCATCGCAGCAGCCTCCATCGACACCATAGTAACTATCTGGGACGTAGAACGCGGCATCATAGACACCCAACTCATAGCGCACGATAAAGAAGTCTACGACGTCGCCTGGGGCGGCGTCGGCGTCTTCGCCTCTGTCTCCGCCGACGCCAGCGTCCGCGTGTTTGATCTCCGAGACAAGGAACACTCCACCATCGTCTACGAAGCCCCCCGCCCAGCCCAACCCCTCATCAGACTAGCATGGAACCGACAAGATCCTAAAATTATGGCAGTCATAGCAATGGATTCCTCTCAAGTAGTCATCCTCGACGTCAGATTCCCCACAGCTCCCATTGCCACTCTCACCCGGCACACCGCCCCGGTCAATGCAGTGGCATGGGCCCCACATAGCTCCACCCACCTGTGCAGTGTGGGTGATGATAACCAGGCCCTGATATGGGGAATTAGCCCAAATCAGCAGCTGGGGGGTCGATCATCAAGGACAAGAAGTACGTCGGAGGTGGATCCTGTATTGGCTTACAATGCGGGGATGGAGGTGAATCAGTTGCAGTGGGGTTTGGCTAATCCTGATTGGGTGGCTATTTGTTATGGAAATAAGACTGAGATTCTGAAAGTATAATTTTTATATACTTATAAGTATAGTGATGATGACAATGATGATGATTCAGGAATGTATAATGTATAATTATAAAAGTCAGGATGGGATCAGAGTATAGTTGTTTGTGAATTGCTTTTTTTAATGTAGGTACGGTATGTAAAACGTAAGGCATGCATGTATACTTCCTAACACTCCTCTCTTTTTTTTTTTTTTTACAGATTCATTAACACCGTCCCCCACTTTATTTCTGTTTTTTAATCCAGGTAATGATTTCATGATACTAAATTGCATCCACCTCCATGTGAGGGTAAGGGCAAGGGCTGTCTACGTAGTTGTGGGAATGTTATTCATATCACCGATTCATTACTGTGTGGGAGCATGTGTCCAAGGAATCAAACCACCAACCTTTGCTCACCCAAATGAGCCCCACGCGCAGGAGGCTGGGATTGCCGTGTGTAGTCCTCCTTCCAATCATGTAAAGCGTATAGCTATTGGTAATGGTCACTACAATCAATATTTAAAAATAAAAAAAAGGGCATGCATGCATATTTAAAAAATTAAGAACATTAAAATTGACAGTAGGCAGGTGTCTACATATGACATGTATACAATGTAACTATGTATGTGAGATAAATCAGCAAATCTGCTGTGCTATCATTATATACGCCCCCACCCCCCCTTTTCCCTTTATTCTCTCCTTCACTTTATTGTGGCACAACTGGAGCACCAGGTGGCAGGGATTGGATAAACACGCCAACATTAGTATTAGTAGTAACTGTTCCACCCCCCCCGCTACCACCGCTACCGCCACTTCCCAACAATAACGACATCTGTCCCCCAAACCCTCCTCCTTGTTCATGTTGTTCAACATGGGCCCTCATTCCTGCAAGATACGCCTGCATCTCACATTCCCAACGTTTTTCATCTTCTTGTGCCAATACTTCATATATGTTTTTATCTTTGTCATTCATACTGTGCCATTTCTCTTTCAACATTCTTTCCAGCACTTGCTCTTCGTTCTCTTTCTCCTTTCCATCTCCATTAGTTTTGTTGCTGTTTCTCCCATTTTGATCAATGGCCATCTTCTTCCTCATCAGCCCTACATGATATGTCTTCCATAATTCAAAAGATGTGACTGGATCTTGGGGAGACTTCACTTGATGATGTTGTTGTTGATGTTGTTGTTGTTGATGTTGGGTGCTGAGGTGGGAGAGATGGGGTGGAAATGGTGATGGCTCAGCTCCTCCTTCTCCTCCATCTGCTGCTCCTGTTGCTGTTGTAGGCTTTCCTGATGTTTTCTCTCCTCCAGCAGGATATTCTACAATCAAATTATCATTAATACATGTATCTATTCTACGCCTCTTAACAGCCCCTGGCGCATCCTCCTCCTTCTCATTATTGACCCTATTTTCACGATTATTATTGTGTCCTACTGCATTATCAGGAAGCATCTGCACGGAATATCCCATAGTCTGCTGCTGCTGCTGATGATGATGATGAGTGTCTATAGAAGGCTGTAAATTGACATTATTGTTGTGTTTGTTCACGGGAGGAGAAAAAAATGGCTGGTCTTCTTGTTCTCGTTGCTGATTTTTTTGTTTGTTGTTATCATTAGGGGGGTCTGAAGCAGTGGATGCAGAAGATGGGTTGGGAATGAGTAAAATGTGTCCATTAAAAGTACTACCAGCAAGATCTACTCTGAGCTCATAGCCAGATGGAAATGATCCTGTTACTGTCACAGTTCCCGTAGAGCCGATGAGAGCAGTTTGATCTATGATGGTAGGGGTATTATTCACAGTAGTGTTATTTGCCGCATTGGGGTTATTTTGAGTTGGATCTAAGACTTTGTGAGCTATAAGAGTGTGAATATGGCCAGCATTAATTTCAGAGAGAAACGGTAGGAGCCTGCTGCCAGGGGGAGCAGAGGGAGTGAGACCCAGCAAGTTGGCGACAGTGGCAGATGGGGTCGGAGCGGGATGGGAGTTAATTACGCCACGCGTCGCATTGGTTGTAGCAGCTGGTGGTAGTTGTTGTCCACTAAGATTATCTTGTAAAGCTTGTAGCAGCAAGCTCTGTAATCTTTCGAAAAGACGTTCCTCCAACTCTTGTAATTTTTGTTTTTCTACTGCAGGCAATTGTTCCAGAGGGCCAGCGCCCCTTCCTAGCAACGATTGCTTGGTCATAGTTGTTACTGTGCAAAATATATTGCAGCAGTTCACGTGTTCCTCGGGCTTTATAGTGTACATTCACCTCCCTCGGCATATTTCAAAATTTGATGAGAGAGGAGACGATGGAGGTAAAAAAACAGGTGATCTGGCACATCTTGCATCAATCTACCATATTTATCACATCATATGCATCTGCATACTGGGATCCAGCAGCTAGAAGAGGCCATTTGTGCCCTTTTATCTGCTCTAAATTCAAATCCTCTAGTGATCATTTTCCAATACCATGCTCTCATTCCTTGCCTACTCCTCGGCTCCTTGTGGTTCCTCTCTGGCGTCATCAGAAGACGCGAGATCCACCGCTTAAATACCCCATATAACTCCCTAAACACTCCTGAGTCATCACCCAAAGATGCCACATCAGCAAACGGCAACACCAACCGACGACCGCCGACTCCTCCTCCCTCTTCTACTCTCCCTGGCATCGCTGTCATTCTCCCCACCAAGGGCATCCGTCCACACACGTTCTCCAACTGGAACTCCATCCTAGATATAAAATACAATGGACATATCCAGTATCTATTCATATTAGAAGATGCACACGACCCTGTCTTGCCCCACCTGAAAACACTCATCAACCGACATCATCATCATTACAATCGCCACCAAAACCAAAAACACCCCCCATCACCCCTTCCTAATCCTCAATCACCAATAGATATAGTGATAGCCGGACACACGACTAAATGCAGTCAAAAGATCCACAACATCATCAAAGGCATCAAATCAGTCCCAACATCTACATGCACCTATGTTGTATGTATCGATGATGATGTCCATCTCCACCCTGATGCACTGTCTCGATTAGTCACTGATATGGAGGCAGACCCATCATTGTTTATGGCTACTGGTTATCCATTTGATATCCCTTCCTCCTATCATAATTGTTGCACTATTAATCATAATAATAATAACAACAACAATAATATAAAACCAGGCGCCACGTTGAGCACGTCTAATTACACTACTCTGACTAGTAGCAGCATATGGACATATTGTGCAATGGCTTATCATTTACCTCTAGTCATAGCCTTCTCAATTAAACAAAGAACTCACTTTGTGTGGGGTGGATGCATGCTCTTCCGCCTAATCGACTTATTACAAGGCACTGCAACTACTAAAAGTACAAGTAATAGTAATGTAGTGCAGTATCATAATTTACTGGATGTTTGGGAGCAAGGAGGGTACTCTGATGATTTGACTGTAGCGGCTAGGTGTACTGAACTTTCTCTGCCAATACATTGTCCTTCGTATTCCATCTTTCCCCAGTGGGTGGGAACAGGAAGAAGTGGTGGTGGTCGTACTAGTAGCAGTGATGGTGATAGTGGTGATGTTGGTGGTAATGATGACCAGGTGATGCCAATGGTACAATTCACAACAGCCAAACATTGGTGGAACTACCTGAGAAGGCAGTTATTTGTACTAGACACATACTCTAATGCACATTGCAAGATGACTAATCATTTTATGGCAGTGGTACATGTGTATGCCTCTTTGGCATTTGTTATTCCTGCTGCTTTTGTTGCTGTACAATGCAGTTTATATATCTTGGTAGTTATCCTCCAACTAATATCATCATTGATGTTGAGTGATGCTGCCAATAATGCCATTTTATTCTCCTCTTATTCTTCTCTTCTACCAACCTCCGCCTCCACCGTCCTAGATAATAATAATAATAATAGTAGTAGTAGTAGTAATAGTATTAGTAGTATTAGTATTAGTATTAGTAGTATCCACCCATCACTGTGGACATGCCTAGCATCATTGATCTACATGTCTTTAGGTCTGCACTACATGACTGGCATAATCATCACCCTCATGAGCAAACTCAACCCTGCACTGAGCTCTTCTGCTATGCACGCTGCCTTTCATTGGCCTAGAATGTTGCTAGGACTGTGGCTGAATAATGCAGTGATACCAGTGTGTATGGTGTACACTTTTTTAAAGCCTACTATAGTTTGGTCGGGAGTGAGGTATAGGAGAAGTGGAGGGAAGGTGGTGGGTGTGGAGTTTAGTGGGAGGGAAGATTTGTCTTTGGGATGTACTGCCTCGGTTGAGAGGTGTAGGAAGAAGAATAAAGAAAATGGAGGAGGGGGGGTGTTGAGTTATGGTCTACAGACAGAAGGCAATGCTTAGGTGAGGCTTGTTATTATTACAATTACTCAAATACCGTTTCCAACCACCGTTTGGCTCTTTCTATGGGTGTTTGCTAGAGTTATAGATCTATCAATGGGGGGAAAATAAAGAAAATAGAGGGTAAATGGAATGATGGAGGATTGGGGCTGACGAATTGTTTACACACAAAAAAAAGTCGTCATACAGACAACGAAAGAATCCAACTTTTTTTAGGAGGGAAATAAGAAATGAAAAGTGTATCATTGGTACAGAAATCTTGAGAGGTACATGGTATAAATAGAAAAAGGGAGGAGAGATAATGTTCTCTCTCTTAATTCAAGGCAAAAGTATACACACATACATGTAGAATACGTTTATATTACTATTTTAAGCTGATGATGATGAAGATGATGATGGAGAGAACAGCTTCCCAACAGGAGCATTTACATCTCTTTTGCTGCTGCCACCTTGCGCCACAACCACCATCTTACCATCCCCATCATCTTCCTCCTCATCTTCATGTTGTTGTACAGATAGCAGCCATCTATTATAATCATCACTAAGGAGATTTAGAAAATTAGGCAATGTAGTTGATACCACTGCCTTTAATATAGCACTTCCAGCCGCACCCAGTACTGGATTAGGGAGCAATTTGAGTGCTTTGGGGACCCTCATTGACATGTTGACTTTGACTCTGCAAAACAACTTCTCTTCATTCTTGTCACCGTCATCATCAATGTCATTATTTGATGAAAAAATAGTATTGCTGCTGCTGTCTGTAACTAAATTGCCATTATCCTCTTCTTCTACTACCACCACACCACCACCACCACCATCATTCACATCACCACTACCACTGATATTTCTTTCCTCTCTAGCGGCTTCATTTCTAGCAGCAGCCCACTTCTTCAATCTATACACAGGTCTACCAGGAAGAGGAGGAGGATCCCATCTCTTTTTATGTTCTCCAACCACTGCTGTCAGATTCAACTTGAATGCGTCGTCCAGTTCAGGGTTGCCCAGCTTGGCATGGCTTCCTTCGAATACTACCCTTGCTCCTCGATTACCGCCAAGTGCTCTTGCTCCACTAAAAGTGCCACTGCTACCACCACCTTCTTCCTCCGCTCCTGTACTAGTGTAAGAGCAACTACTCTTAGTATTATTTATACTACCGATCATACTTCCTAGTCTCCCTATTCTCCTACCGCCAGGTGTTATAACATTTATCTGAATCTCTGGAGTGAGATCAACACCAAGAAGATCAGAAAAAGGGATTCGTATCAGAAACGCATTATTGTCTATTCTAGAGATCCATTTGGGGTCTAGTAGAGAGTATTGATTCACGGGGAGTGATAAATAATCTGAGAGAGAGTACTTGGTTGATGTTGATGTGGTAGTGGTGGTAGTAAGGGAGATGGTTTTGGATTGGTTGATGACAGCACGGAGCTGGACCCAGCGTTGACGTACTTGCTCCTTGTCATCTTGTTGGGGTGGTGCTATATTAGAGGAGGTTGTAACGGAGATGACTCGGTTGATGAGGCTGATGGCTTGCTCGAGTGGGGCATAAGCGTCTCCATAGTTGGCGGTGACAAGGAGGGAGGATTGCCGGGAGGGAGATTTTGTAATGAGGGAACGTCTGCTGTTTGATGAAAAGATGGAGGATCTGTGATGATGGCATATTGTTCGTTGATGGGATGGATTTATTGTCATATTTCCGCTTTTCAGAGTCGACATTGTGGCTATTTATTAGTAAATCTAGCGAATCATCGGTGTATCTGGTTCATTAATAGCTGAAACATCTTGAACATAGTGTTTCAAAGCAATGTAATAATGTTATTGACACACCCCTCTGACCTTAAATAACAAGTTGTGCAGGCACGGACGTCGGCGCTTGGTCACACACGTCGTTCCATACACGTGACTGAAGCTGCAAAGAAGCACTCCTCCTCACTTAAACCTGACCGGGTTTCACTTACTTACACATAGAAACATTAAAATACAAACCCAACCATCAAGCTAACAAATCAACTAACAGAAATGTCAGACACCAACGTTCCACATGTTTCAGGAGACTCTGGCTCCGCCGACATCTTCACTCCCAGCGACAGCGAAGACCCCCACCCCACCAAACTCGAAACTCAAGGTCATGAGACCCTCAAGCATCATAAACACAGAAAAGATATGATTGGATGTACAGACACAGAGATTCTCAAATATGAGGGTGCTGATTTGCCTCTTGATACACATGCTGGCCATGTTGACATACACGGGGCTAGAAAATAGATAGCAAGTGAAAAGGTGGGGGATACGAGAGTGTAGGGGGGAGGGGGGGGGGTAAGGTTCT
>Ga0114919_10000212_pt1 | contig 41505 bp, 47 predicted proteins | sample BlataG_FD_88682 | JGI IMG/M metagenome (GOLD analysis project Ga0114919, IMG submission 88682) | Deep subsurface microbial communities from Black Sea to uncover new lineages of life (NeLLi) - Black_00105 metaG | ecosystem: Environmental > Aquatic > Marine > Oceanic > Sediment | place: Atlantic... | reverse complement strand
GTCGACTTCTTCTTGGCGACCTTCTTCTTGGTCGACTTCTTCTTGGCGGTCGAACGCTTCTTGGTGGCCTTCTTCTTGCTGCTCGAGCGCTTGGCCGTCTTCTTCTTGCTGCTCGAGCGCTTGGCCGTCTTCTTCTTGGAAGTCGAGCGCTTCTTGGCGACCTTCTTGGTCGACTTCTTCTTGGCGACCTTCTTCTTGGCGGTCTTCTTCTTGGCGGTCGACTTCTTCTTGGCCGTCTTCTTCTTGCTGCTCGAGCGCTTGGCCGTCTTCTTCTTGGAAGTCGAGCGCTTCTTGGCGGTCGACTTCTTCTTGGCGGTCGACTTCTTCTTGGTGGCCTTCTTCTTGGCGGTCGAGCGCTTCTTGGTGGCCTTCTTCTTGGCGGCCTTCTTCTTGGTCTTCTTCTTGGGGTTGCTCTTGGCCGGAGCCTTGTAGTTGTGCTTGGTCATCTCGTACCCTCCGTTTGGGTTTCTGATCAGAACGGGGGCCGATGCCCCACCTCTCGATGCGAACCTTTTCGCTCCCGAAAGGGATGTGCTCTCACCGATGTACTTGTCGCCGTAGTAGACCTCGTACAGATCGTCATCAACCGGAACGATGACGTAGTACTTGGCGATTCCTCGCAGTACGATCCGTTCTCCATCCGGGTTGGTGACGAGTACACGATGTCCCTTTTTGGCGGCCATGGAGTCTCAGATGGGGATCAGCTCTGGATCCCCTTCAGCTCAGCCATCTGAATGAGATCTTGCCAGTTTCGGCCCCCGGCCTTGCCGGCCTTCAGCTCCTCGACGGCGTAGCGAAGGCCGTTGAGCGTGTAGGGTCCGACCATGCCATCGGTGCTGAGTCCGCCCATACTGGACGGGAACAGCTTCTCGGCCTTGTTGAGCCTCGAGACCTGGTTGTAGTTCTTCTGGAACTGGCGAACGGTCGCGGAGGGCTCGTCGTCGTTGCCGCCGAGCTTGCCGGTGGTGCCGTCGTAGTTCTCGCGCTCGATGGCGCCCTTGGGCCCGAGGATGTTCATCGGGTGCGGGGTCACGTCGACCGGGTACCCGAGGTACTTGAAGAACTCGCGGATCTTGATCATCTGCGAATCGGGATCGGGGCCCCAGAAAGCATCGTCGTACGAATCCCCACGAGGCGGGTTTCCGGCGGGCTTGCTCGGAGTCGACGGCTGGGGCGGCGGCGTCGGAGGAACGTAGTCTCCGATGCCATCGTCGCCACCGGCAGCGTCATCGTAGCCGGGCAAATCGTCGTAGCCTCCGCCGCCGCTGGACGACGAAGCCTTCTTCTTCTTTTTCTTCCCCCCGAGGAGGAGGGCTGCTCCGCCAGCGACGAGCAGTAGGGGCAATGCGGACTTTCCTGCCATTTTTCTTCTCTCCCTAGAGGATACCGTACTTGATCGCGTCTTCCTCGAGTAGATCCGGCAGCAGCTCGTAAGACCGAAGTCCACCAGCTACATGACCGAGATTCGTCGACCACCAGGTGCGAACACCATCGCCGACCTTGTCTTTTCCGAGGAACAGGCACAGCGGAATGTAGCGCCGCATCATCTCCTCGTGGACCTCCGTCGCGGCCTGATCGTCCGTCAGGCCCTCGAGCGCCGATTCGATCATGAGGCGCTTTTGCTCCTCAAAGAACGCGTCGCTCTGGTGAAGGATGAAGTTACAATCCGCATCCGCGACGAGCAGCTCGTCGGGACGGAATTCGGACGGCTCCGAGGGCGCATCCGTGGGGCTCGAGGGCGTCGGCGGTGGCGCGGGCTCAATCAGGCCAGCGCTGGGCTGCAGGGCGAAGCTTCCGTTCGGAAGCTCGATGCAGGCCAGGGGCGCCGGGTAGCTCAGAGCCGGATCGCAGGGCGGCATCTCACCCTTGCTCAGGGCGGTGAGAATCGCGTGCATCGCCGCATCCTCGGCAGCTCCCCAATTCCCGGTCGCCTCGATCCCCGCGAGCGCCTGGAAGGCCTTCACCGCGTTGCGAGTGTTCTGCCCCGGCTTCCCGTCGATCGCCCCCGGATTGCACTTCGCGCACAGCGGGATTTCGCGACCCTCGAACGAGAACGACATCTTCGAGAGCGCCGTCAGAGCCTCCTGCCGCATCTTCCAATCCGCCGCAGAATCCGTCGTTGACGGGGGCCGAGCCGCTTCAGGTCCGTACGCGGACGGAATCGATGCATCGGTAGGAATCGAGGGGGCGGTCCCAGGCTTCGCCGTTCCGGAGCGAGACTTCTTGCTCTTGCTGCCCCCCAGAATGAGGACGGCAGCTCCGGCGAGAGCAAGAGGTACGATTGCCTGAGACATTTCTAAGCCCGATTTTCGCTTTTTGCGACGCGCTCGTCAACTCGTCTTCTTGATCGGTTCGAACGAGAGGCTGCTCGGTCGAGTGTCGTCGACGTAGTTCACCAGGTCGATCAGCTCGCTGTACGCCGCCTTCAGCCCAGGGCGCGAGGACAGGTAGGTGTGCCCGCCCACGCCCGGGTTCTTCTTGTACGCCGCCATGATCTCGTAGGCGCACGTCGGATGAACGCGGTTGATCACCGCCAGGGCGATGTTGTCAGCGAAGGTGGCCACGAAGTCGTCCGTGACATCCGCCCCCTCCCATGCTGCCGGGGACACGAAACCGTAGTCCGTAGCCATCGGGTACATGTAGTCGAGGTAGAAGCGAATCATTCTCTGAGCAGTGACCGGTAGGAACTTGTCTCCGAGGAATGTCGCATCACATCGATCGTCGATCTCGATGATGTAGTCCTCTCGGTCGAGAAGCTCCCTGGAAATCGCGTCGTGCAGCCACTGAATCAGGTAGTACGCATCGGTGAAGTTCCGAAGGAACTGCTCCCGAAGTCGCTCTTCCTCCATCGGAGGATTCCCGTCGGAAAGTACGGGGAATTCGATGGCGCATGGAACGATCTGGAGGATGATGCTTCGAGCGATCTCGTAGGGGTCGTAGTACTTCGCGTTGACGAAGTTCGCGGCCGCAGCCTTCCCCTTCCGCTTCCACCACGCCTCGGGATCTCCGCCCTCGTAGAGGATCTCCTTGCAGTCCTTGGACACCCAGATGCCACCGGCGGCCTTGGCCTTGTCGTGGCCGCCACCGCCTCCACCGCCAGAGCCACCGCCTCCGCCAGAGCCACCGCCGCCGCCTCCGCCGCCTCCGCCAGAGCCACCGCCACCGTTGGATCCACCGCTGTCATCTCCACCGTTGGTTCCGCCGCCACTCGAGTCTGAGGGCTTCTTTTTCTTCTTCTTGCCGCCCATCGCAAGTACGGCGAGCGCACCTGCAGCGACGATGACGAGTCCGCTGTTCTTGGCCATTATTCCATTCCCTCCGGGAAGATTCGGTAGATTCCTGTCGGGCCAAGCTGGCTGAAGTACGCGTTCGAGCCAGTCTTGAATCCGTGCTTGTTTCGCAGGCGCGGGGAGACGTCATTGCCCTGGAAGGTTCCGACGACGCGAGCCTCGAACAGGTTGGGTTCACCATTCGGACCCGAGAGCTTCACGATCTCGCCGATGATGTGCTCCGCATTTTCCTGCGACTTGTCAGATGCGAGAATCTCAATGCGGCGGCCGATGAGGCCGTTCTTGTTCTGGGCGTTCATGAAACCGGGATCGGTCTCTCCCATCGAGTCTCTGGTAATCGTGAATCGATTTCCCGTAGCGAACATCTCGCTGAATCCCGGGTCCTGAATACCCACGGTGATCTGAGCGATGATGGCGAGGCGTGCACCGCCCTCCCAGACCTTCTGCTCGGGGGCGCCGAGGGTATCGATCGGGTTCTCCCACTTGCAACCCGAGTTGAAGTGCTTGAGGCCTTCTCGAAGAACAACGGAGGCGACCGTACGGCGCTCCTGCCCGTTCTTCATCGCCGCGAAACGCTCGAGCATGTAGTCGTAGAGATTCTTCTGGAAATCGTGGCGAATGTAGAAGAAGTACCCCTCCTCGTTGAACGCGGCGAGTGCGTTGTTCGCCGTCATGATATCCGGCGTCAGGTACTCCGGATCTCGGGTGTAGATCGAGTTCGCGCACGAGCCCACGCCGGTCGGCCCGATTGCCGGCTTCCCGTAGGGCTCCGACGGGGTCGTTGGAATCTTCGGGATGGGCTCGGTGGGTGTCGGCGATGGAGGAAGCGTCGGCGTGCTCGAGGGCGGCCGCGTCGTCGGCTTCTTGGGCTGCGGCGCGGGCTCGTCGAGGTCCTCATCCTTCACCGGCGGCAAGGTGTGCCCATTGTCGCTGGGAGTCGACTTCGCGCTCGAGGGCTTGCGCTTTTTCTTCTTCTTGCCGCCGCTCAGAATGAAAAGGGCAGCGCCGCCGGCGATGAGAAGTGGGAGATGATTCGGCATGGTCTCGCTCTACTTCAGCATGTCTGCGACGTTCGATGGGATGGATTCCCAGAGGATGATTCGAGGCTCCGAATCGAACGTGTCGAGGACCGCCACGCCATGCTCGACAGTGTCCGCAGGTACCTGGGACGGGTCGATGCCTGCCTCATTGGCCACGGCGATGAGGAGGTTCTTCCCGCTCAACGCGCCAGCGCCGGCGCCGGCTTTCACCAGATCGTCGCAGATCCTCTCCCCTTCGGCGCGCTGACCATCTGGATAGACGACCATCGCAAACGGGAACTTCGCGCGCGACTTGCTTCGCAGGATCGCCGAAACCGCGGCGGGTTCCCGCATGCGAATGCAGCTCGACATGAGAGACTTCTTTTTCTTCTTCCCGCCAAGGAGAATAAGTGCAGCGCCGCCGGCGACGAGAAGGGGGAGAGCTTTGTTTGCCACGATCAGAATCCTGCGTATTTCGTGTTGTAGAGACCTTGGTTCGGCGTGTACATCATCGAGTACACGCGGTACTTCTTGCCGTTGACCAACGTCACCAGCACGGAGTGCTTCCCGTACATCGGAATGCTCTCCTTGACGTGGGCGATCTGCTGGCTCTTCGTGCCGGGACCGCAAGCGCCCTTGAGCAGCACGTTCTTCATGCCCTTCGCAATGACGGCGCCCTGTGGCGGAGGCAGTGAGTCCGAGTTGAAGCAGACGTTCGGGATGAGGCCGTGCTTTTGGAGGAACCAAAGCGACTGATGCCCGAAGTAGTAGGCCTCCACATCGCTGACCCCCGGAATTGTCTGATGAGCCTTCGGCGTAATCTTGATTGCGGAAAGCTGCTTGATCTTCCTCGCCCGCAGGCGTCGTCCAACTCGTCGGGGTCGTTTTGCCATGGTGCCTCAGGTGTAGAAGTGTCGCTTCTGGAATCCGACGATGTAGTTCATGATGAGCTTGTTGAACTCCTGAACTGCGGGGTATTCGTCGCTGGAAGGAAGGAGGGCGATCGGCACCATCATGCCCGCCACGTTGACGTGGTACGACCTCGAGAAGTCGGCCGCAGCCTCGACCGCGGAGGCGGCCAGGTCGGGCGCGAAGGCGCTGTCGATCCCCGCTTCGGCGAGGACGCCGGTCGCCATGGAGCCGCCCATGCCAGCTGCGCCTCCGCTGAGCATGGCGAAGCTCTTGCCGATGCCGAATCGAGCGAGATTCGTCATGCCGCCCAGGTCCTTGAGGGCGAGCGCGATCTGTGAAGACCCAAACCCCTGGCTGTAGAGGCGGCTGGCGAGCGACATCGCTTCGGGGCCGAGAATCTGCGCCGCTCGAGTTGTGCTAGCGGCCTGGGTCGCCGCGGTGATGTTCGAGCCCGCGGCGGCGAAGCCCGTCGCGTAGACGCCGACGCCGACGGTCGCCATGATCCACAGCGCGCCGTAGATGACGGTGCCGCCCGTCTTTCCGAGCCCCGTGATGTCGCCGAGCCACGTCGTCGGGTCGTCGACCAGGAGGCTGTAGAGCCAGCCCGCGTCGTGGTCGACGGTCGTGAGCAGGCCTTCGCGACGGCGGTCGTCGAGGTAGGCGTCCAGCTTCCGGATTCGCCAGGTGGCGCCGATCTCGTATGCGTTGAGGTTAGGCGAGAACGTCACTCCCTCGGACGTTGCCGGGGGTGCCTGATCCAGGTCACCGCCGGCAACGTTCTCACCATCGTCGAATACGATCGACGTGCCCGACGACTTGCGCTTCTTCTTCTTCCCCCCGAGGAGAAGAAGTGCGGCGCCGCCTGCGGCAAGGAGTGGGAGTGCGCTCTTGGACATCAGAAGTTCCGGATGGCGTTGATCATTCCACGCCAGTTGTCGACGTCCTTGTCGATAGGCTCTTCGACGTAGACCGGCTCAGACCCATCGAACTTGTTGAACGCCTTGTTGACGCGAACCTCGGTCTGATTCCCCCATTTCCCGTCGACGGACGTCTTCGTGTACGGGTGCTGATAATCCGTCTCGGGATTGATCTTCTTGAGGAAATCGACGAACAGGTTCCAGTCCTGCTGGAAGAGCTTGATCGCCGTCACCGTATCTGCGCCAGGCTCACCGTCGATCGAGCCGACCTCGTCGTAGCCAAGGACGTAGAGCTTGTGCTGACGCTCGATCCACTCCTCGTCGCCACCATCGGTCGGCGCGGGTGGCTGAGGCACCGGCTTCTTCGGTCCGGTGCTGGGAGCGAGAGGCTCGCCTCCGGGGTACACGTCACCGCCGGGGGCGTAGCCGCCGGAAGCACCGTCGCTGCCCTTCTTGGACTTCTTCTTGCCGCCCGCAAGCAGCAGGGCTGCACCGCCGGCGACAAGGAGAAGAGCCGTTCCGCTTTGCTTGGCCATGTTCTATTACTTTCGAATCTCCGGAAGCGGAGCGTCGCCCATGTGGCCGACCCACCAATTGTTGAGGTCGTTAGTCCCCTTGGCCGCCTCTTCCTCGCTGAAGATGCCGAGCGTGTAGAGGTCTTCGATGAGATCGAGACCCATGAAGTAGAAGAACTCGACCGCGCTAACCTTGACCTCGTCAGGGGTGCCGCCCTCCTCGATTGGCTCGCGCATGATCATCACCTGAATCGACTCCGAAGACAGGCACGACTCAGGAAGCACTGGCTCGAGAGTCGCAATCGTGATCGCGATGATGTCTCGATTTCCGGCGATGCCCTCGTTGTAGGCAATCTTTGGAATCTTCACCTCCATGGTGAAAGATCCCTGATCGTCCTCCAGCTCCTTCTCGATCACCTCGTAGGCGAACGATTGAGTGGATACATGCACGACAGGCGGGCAAGTAACCTTGCCGTTTCCGTTTCCGTTGCCGTTGCCGGATGGAGCGGACTTCTTCTTGGACTTCTTCTTGCCGCCCATGAGCAGCAAAGCCGCTCCGCCAACGAGAAGTAGGGGTGCTGCACTCTTCGCCATGAGACTACCCGTGAAGCGGCTTTCCGGTGAGCGACTGGTAGTTCGACTTCACCTTGTCTTCGATCATCGCCATCTTGGCTGGTCCGAGGCCCAGCTTCTGAGCCGCGAGCATCACGTTCGAGGCGTAGAACGCCGCGAGGTCCATCTCTGCGGTCTGCGTCGGATGGCCAGGCATGTGCATGTTGATATTCACGATCGACTCGAAGTCCGCCTTCGTGCATCCGGGCGGCACGATGTTCGAGAACATGAAGTCCGCGACCTTGAATGGGTCATTTCCGTGAAGGTTCCGCCCCTCTTCGAACATCGCCATGTTCCGAATGTCCTCGTCCATGTCGTAGTCATAGACGAAGGTTGCCGGGCAAGCGCCTCCGTCCATCGGCCCCTCAGGCTTCTTTGGCTGATTCTTCGGCGGGCGCTTCGATCCGCCCTTCAGACCGAGCTTGTCGAGCGCCCCCTGCATCGAGGCACCGAGGTGCTTGAGCAGCGACTCGAGGTTCAGCGTGGAGATGTCGAAGTTCTTGCCGGTGACCTTCTTGTACCAGTCCAGCTCGCGGGTCCAGAACTTCTCGGCCTGGTCCAAGTCGATCTTTCCCGTCTCGGTGCGTGCGCCCAGGGACGTGGCGAAGGTCATCATGTACGTGTCCGGCAGCGTGATCTCCCAAGACTCATTCGTATCGGGGATCTGCAGCTTGAACGTCGACTCGACGCTCGCCCGATTGCACCCCTCGGGCGACAGCTCGCGCACGTAGAAGTTCGCCTCCTGAGAAGGGTCGGCAGCGTTGCCGTACTTCTCATGCGCACGCTTGGCCACCGACTCCATCTCGCCGAGCGTGACGGTCGTCGTCGGAGGGCATTCAGCTTTGTCCTCCTGCTTCTTGCGTTCTTGGGTCACGACGTAGGCAGCAGCTCCGCCGACGAGTAGAAGTGGAAGTAGATTTGCGGCCATCAGTATTCCTCCTGAAAAACCCTGACTCGATCTACGAGCCAGGCGTTGAAATCTTGCACGGACTTTCGATCTTTCGGAAGCCCGCTAATTGCCATCAAGGACTTTCCGACCTTGACCTGGTGAGTTGCTTTGAATGCGCTGAGAACCTCTGCACGCGCCTTCTTCATCAACTCCTTTTCGACGGACTCGATGATTCCCGGCCCGCCACCCATGTAGAAGTCGCCCTGCTCTGCTTGTTCGGCGAGGTAGGGCTCGAGCGTGAGCTGTTCGTAGTCTTCGCCGATTTCGTAGGACTTGAAGTCGGACGAGAACACGACCTCGTTGGCGCCGGCGGTCAGGTTCTTGGAGCTGGAAGACTTCGTCTTCTTCTCCTTTTTGCGCATGGTTGTAACGATCAACGCAGCGCCGCCCAGGGCCAGGGCCGCGGGCAGAATGTAGGAGTCGAGGCTCTTCTTCTCGGGCTCGAGGAGAAGGCTCGGTGCCTCACTTTGCTCGTCGCTCATCCTGCTCCACCCCCTCGAGGGAAGGCCCACTCATCGCGGGCGAGCATGGCCTCGGCGTCCTCAAGCGCTCGGATGGTGGCCGAGTCCAGCTCACCGTCGGTCCGAATGCCTCGGCCGTAGACGAGTCCCATGTACCCCTGGAAGCCAGCAAGGTTCCCGCCGGGGAATCCAAGCTTCTCGAGGGCGGCGTCGATGCCATCCCGGTTTCGGTAGTGGCCGAAACCCATGAACTTCTCGGGCTCCTTGCGAAGCTCGTATCCGCCACGGGTTTGGGCGCACTCGTATCCGAACGGCGGAATGCCATCGGGATCGCACTCCTCTCCGGTGCGATCCTTGAGCTTTCGCTTCGGCTTGCGAGCGGCCATCCCGATGAGGAAGAGGCCTCCGCCCAGAACGGCGAGCGGGATGATGTCGTCCTTGTCGATCATGCCTCTTGCTTCGCGGTCTGAATCGCGGTCTCCAGGTCGCTCAGGAACGCCTCGACGGCGGCGCTGTCTTGGGGAAGCTCGTTGATCGGGACCACGAATTGGCCGACTTGCACCCCAGCCTTCTCGACGAAGTCCTGGAACGCGACATCGATTCGGCCCTCGGACTTGGCCGCGCGGACGAAGGGCACGACGATCTCCTCGTACCAGCTGTCGCCGATCTTGTACGTCGTCAGGTCGCTCGAGAACACCACCTGGCCCGAGGGGGCAGAGGGCGTTTCGGGCGACGGGTAGTTCCGCCATGCGCGATACCAATCGGTGAAGGAGATCTGCGTCGCCTCGTCGACGAGGCTGCCGATCGAATCCTTCGTGCGCGGGTCCTGGACCAGCTGCGCACCGACGGCACGAGCGATGACGGCGTACAGCTCGGCCACCTCGGCGCTCTCCGGGGTCTCGGGGAACCCAGAGCAGTTCGGGGCCACCTCGCCAAACAGCGCGTCTGAGATTTGAATGAGCGTCAGGCTCGAATCGATCTCGATCAGCTCCTCGTAGGCTCCACGAAGGAAGTTGTCGAAGTAGGCCGGGTCCACGATCTCGACCTTCTGGCAGTCCTTGCTGACGCGAACGCCCCATCGAACATTGCTGCTCGAGGACTTCTTCTTCTTGGACTTCTTCTTCCCACCGAGAAGGAGAAGAGCAGCACCGCCGGCGACGAGGGGTAGAGCAGAATTCTTAGCCATGACCTACTCCGTCAGCACCTTGTATCCGAGGTAGCCCGCGGCGCCGATGGCCATGATGCCGACCGCCATCCCCAGCCCGCTTCGCTGACCCCCGCCGCCAGGTCGGGCGCCTCCGCTCCCGTCGAGGAAGCTCCCCGTCGGTGAAGCTTCGATGGTCCGCTTCGGAGCGCCCTTCGCCAGCGCCGGCGACTTCAAGTCATCCTGGGCGATGTCGTCGAGATCGTCGAAGTAGCACGCGGCGTCATCGAAATACTTGATGATGCCGCGAATCTCGCCCCACCAATACGGTGCGAGCGGATGCCAGAGCGTATCCTTCCAATCCTTGTTCGGACGGATATTCGCTTCATCCCATTCGTGGACGAAGTTCTCGATCTTGTTGAACGTGTCAGTGAGGCGCTGAGGAAGCGGAGCACCCTGGTACACGCCCATCGCTCGCCCCTTCACCTCCCTGAGGTGGGGCACAAGCTGCTCTTCGATGTATCGACCCGTTGCTCGAGCCCAGGCGTTGTAGCTCTCGTGGTCGCACATGCCCCAAAAGCACATCGCGTCAGCATCGATGAACTCGAGGCTGCTCCATGAAAGACCGTCATCGCCATCCCAATCGTAGAACGGCGAATACAGGCGGTTATCCGCCTGGACGATGTTTCGGTTTCTGCAATATCGAACTCTCGGCATGGGACCCCTTTCGATTCTACCAGACGAGCCCTCGCTTTGTCAGCGTGAGCTTTCCGCCGTAGCAGAGGAACACCTGCGGATTTTGAACGCTTGGTCCGCAGTACAGTTCAACCCCTTTTCCGAAGGGGTGGATGTAGTCCGATTTGAGCCGCTTTGGCGACCACTTGTCGGAGCGATACACGATGTGCGCCGCTTTCTTTCCGAGTTTCTGAATCGGAACATCTGGCACGATGATTTCGAACGTATTCTCGGCTGGGCGCGCCATGAAGACTTCGAACATCTTCGCGGCTCCGCCGTAGCGAGAAACCTCGGCCAATTTGTACATGTTCCGTGGGCGCTTGATTGAGACCACCGCTTTGTACTTCGGCGACCACATGAACATCCACTCGGAGCGTGGATCCCAAAGCGCGTTGCCGTTCTCGTCGACGCGCTTTGCCTTGTCCCCGGGCTTCAGCTCCCAAGCCCATTCGACGATCGATCCGAGCCACGAACATGGCCCTGGGTCCGGCATACTTTTGGGCGAGCGAAGGATGACGTACTTCGGAGCCTTGACGCTCTTGGTCTTTTTTGAGGGCTTGCCCTTGTTCTTCTTTCGAGGCTTCCCTGGGTTGCCGATTCTGTTCTCACGAAGAAGTCGAACGACTCGCTCGTCGGCCGATGTCGACTGCTTCATCCGGGTGATGTTGAGCTTGCGAGCGCGATCGGCAATGTCCCGATCAACGAGACCTCGGACGAGCACGCTCTTGATTTCACGCCGGTCGGCGACGGCAATCAAGAGTCGTAGTTCATCTGCGTTTTTCGCCTTTGAGATCTTTGGGCGAAGGGCCATCCAAAAATCCCACTCCGCCATGAGCAGATCTTCGTGATCTCCATCGCGGAACTGAAGCAGTCGCTGCTTGCTTGGATTCTTGGATCGCTTCAGCTTCCCGTACACCAACACGACGCGTTCGTCGTGCGGCAGCGGGAAGAAGCGGAACGAGCCCTTTACGAAGTCGCCCGCAGGGCGCTGGCGAAATCGCCAGCTCCCCTTCGCCTCTCGAGGCGCGGCAAGACGGCCGTCGACGTACGGCCGAGCGAGTCGCTCAGCCGACGTACGGGTTCGTGCCGCCTCCTTCGAGACGATGATCGTCCTGAGGTTGTCGCTCGCCACTGGGCTCCCATGGCGGACGACGGATCAGGAACCGCTCTCGTCGAGCTTGAGCGCGATGGCCTCGAGCGCGAGGAGGCGGGCCTGCTCGGGGTCGGTGCGGGCGTCCTTGTGGACCCGCGTCCAGTCCTGCGAATCGGGAGCCTGAATCTCGCCGAAGTATCCCGTGCCGAATCCCTCCATCGGGACCGTACGAAGCACGCGCCACTTGTAGCCGCTGTACTCCCCCTCGTTCTCGATCAGATCCTGCTCGCTCGGCGTGTCCTGCTCGGCCGTACGCGTCGCGATGGCCTCCATCGCGAGCAGGCGGGCAGCCTCGGGGTCAGTCCGGCCGTCCTGGTGGGCCTTGATCCACTCCTGCGAATCGGGAGCCTGAATCTCGCCGAAGTACTGGTCCGCGAACCCGGACATCGTGTTCGCCTTCCGAACACGATACTTCCATCCGTGAAGCGTACCCGTCTTCGAGATGTTGGGATCGCCGCTCGAACCGTTGCCGTTCTTCTTGGCGGTCTTCTTCTTTTTCTTCGGCATGAGCAGGAACGCTGCCGCACCGCCGATGGCCACAAGGGGGAGTACTGATCTTGCCATGATTTCCTGCCTCTCTGTATTCTACGAGATTCTCGTCTGAATCTCGACCGTTTCTGACGGAGGCTGCTTCCCCTCCAACCATGGTGCCTGAAGATGGAACACCAACGAGCCCCGCCCCGCCTTCTTGGCCTCGAGCACGAACACGCGGTTCTCACTGTGGCCGCCCACAGCATCACCCTGCACCTTGTCGACCTCCGTGGAGATCAGCTCCACCGAGTTGTCCACCGGCGACGCCGATAAGGACCATCCGTAACCAGCCCCTCCGGATTCCGGGAACGAAACCGAGAATCTCTCTCCAGGCTGGACCACAATCAAGTCCGGCGGATTGTCACCGCTGAACACCTCACCGCGACTCGAACCATTCGCCGGAGGCAGAGCAGTCTGGCCACTCGAAGGCTTTCGCCTTCTCTTCTTTCGCCCACCGGAAAACGCCAAGTAGGCACCGCCAGCGATGAGAACAGGTAGAAGATTCAAGGGCATGCCTCACTCCTCGTCGTCCATGTAGGCCATCACAGCGATGAGTCCGAGCGCACCGACAGCGCCGTAGGTCATCATCTGCTTCTTCGTCAGGCCCGTCTTGACCTTCTCGACCGGCTTCTTCTTCGGCCAAGGCCAGCACCACTCGTCCGAAACGAAGTCGACATCCTTGATGGATGTGACGACCTCGTACTCCAGACCCTCATCATCGCCGGCGAACGCAACCCCGAACGATTTCGCCTGCTCTTGCTTTCGCAGCTGCAGGATGTAGAGAATCGTAATCTCAGCCTCGTGAATCCACTTGTCGATCTTGGCGATGGCAGCGCTCGAGATCTCACCATCGAGCCCAGGACTCTCGAGGTAATCCCATCGCTCAACGAGCTGATTCCTCTTGTTCGAAAGCCCGGACTTGAGCACGAGCTGTCCTGGGAGCTTCGACAATGCATCGCGAAGCTCCGTCGATCGCTCCCAACGATCGACGAACGGAGCAACCGCCGTCTCTTCAGATGGCGAAGATTGGCTCATTCGCCGTCGCCGCCTCCGCTGCCGACCGCCTTGTGGTCCTCCATGAATCGGAGGCGGTTGAGTTCCTCCTTCTCATTGAGGTGCTTGTTGACGTAGTACATCGCCGTGGCAGTCACGGCGGCCGTCCCCAAAACCCACAGGAGCTTGTTCGTCGTATCTTCGTCGTCGCTTTTCTTTTTCGCCATGGGTCATCCTCCCGGATTGAACTGAGACTCTTGCCCCTCGTTCGGCTGGAAGTTCTTCTGCTGGACGCCGTTGGCCTGGTCGATGACCTCCATGGAGATCTTGATCAGTCCATACAGGACATCCTTCGCCGCTTGAGACTCGAGCGGCATTCCACCGTCGTATGTGAACTCGTCCTCTTGTGCATCGTACTTCCAGGTGCACACCGGAATGAGCGCCTTGAGCGACTCGAGAACGAGCATGGGCCCGACAGTCTCGGGATCGATCGGAGGACCGATTTGGTCGAGCACGGCGTTGGCAACCTTCTCCATCGTAGGAATCACCGTCTCCTGAACGGCAACGTCGTTGATGGGAAGTTCGCCGGGATCGACCGGAGTCACGTGAAGCGCCTGCATGAACTCCTCGCAGGTCTGCACAGGATCGGGCTCGGGCTCGCCCATCGATGGAGGCTCCGCCTCGGGGTCGATCGCTTCCTCGTCTTCGCCTGGGCTCACGTCCATCTCGTCCTCGTCGAACTCGCCAGCGTCCTCCTTCGAGAGATCGGCATCACTGTCGAGGTCTGATTCATCGATGGCCTCCTCCTTCAAGAATCCCTCTTCGCAGAGGAATCCCTTCGGGGGCGCCAGGGCGGGGTCGCACTTGTCGCCCGACTTGGCCGACTTGCGCTTCTTTTTCTTCTTGCCCGAAAGAGCAATCGCGGCACCAGCCGCGAGGAGAATGGGGAGTGCTTGCGATGCCATGGGAACTCCTAGGACTTGACGCCTTCGAGACCGAAGACCTTGATCATGACCGGCATGCCGGGATAGTTGTCCCAGCCACGAACTTTCTGCCAGACGAAGTCGGGGTCGATCCCCGTTCCGTACTGTTCATTGCACTTGTGCAAGCCCGCTTCGAACCTCTCAAGGTTACCATACGACCAGGGGTCATCGAAGTTGAAGTCGTGCACCTTCGACGGAAAGCCCCACCATCGTCGAATAGATGCCCAGTCCGCAACTCCACTACCCTCGCGGTCGACAGCGTTGCACGCCTGCCAAACGGAAAACGTCGCCGTCACGAAGGCCCACTTCGGATTGAGCAATGCGTTCGGATACTGGCGCATGTACTCGAGGCCGTTCGATTCCTTGAACGCGGTCTTTGGGCGAGCGCCGAAAAGGCCGCGAGCTGCGTTCATCGGATTCGTTTTGACCTCGGGATTTGTCGCAGCCGGATTGAAACGACTTTCGATGAATCCGACTACGGTAAGATAGTCGGCAAGATGAGGCATCGACCCGTATGTATTGGAGTACCAATACGACATGGATCGAATCTCGTTGAGCCATTGGCGACGATCCTCCGGACCCTTGACCGCCCACTTCTTGGAAGACGAAGATCCACCCCCACCCTTCTTCCCGCCGAGAAGAAAGAGCCCTCCGACGGCGAGCGCTGCAAGCGTGAGGGGGTCCATGGTCTACTTGGCCTTTCGGCGGCCGCTGCTGCGGCGGGCTCGAGCGCGCGGCTTCTTGCGCGGCTTGCTGCTCAGCTGCTGCCCCTTCGTGACGGCGGCGCTGAAGATGTTGAACAGGAGGCGGTCTGCAGGGTCTTCCGCACCCGCAACACCATCGAGGATCCCGCCCTGTCCCTGGGGCTCATCCTCGTCTTCATCCTCGTCCTCGTACCCATCCTCTTCTTCGTCATCCTCAGGGTCCTCGGAATCGGAAGGCGCTCCGGCGGCGGACAGGAGTTCGTTGATGTTCACCCGAGGCTGATTCTCATCGAGAAGCATCTCTTCGATGACTTCGCCGAGTTCCTCCTTGTCCTGGCACATGGCAGGATTCGAAGCGTCTTCGACGGGCGCCACGGTAAAACCGCGACCTTTGCGGCCGCGGCGAACGAGGACAAGGATCGGCTCATTGGTGTCGTACTTGGGCATGGTTCTTCTTCCGCCTAGGAATGTAGCATCCAAATCAGCGCTTGGGGAGCGTCACAGTTTTGTGAGCGAGAACCGCCGCAAGTGAAAGAAAGATGAGGGCTGATGATTGGTGATGCGCAGCATGGATGATCGGCTCGTAGTTTCGGCCGATTCGGCGCTTTTTCTTTTTGGTCATCAGGATGCGATCACAGTCTTTCGGAAGTCGCCCTCAGGTAGGTCGCATCCGACTTCCAGGTTGGAGACCTGCTCGAATCCAAGGTTGGTGATTTCGACGGGAGGATCGATCATGCTGGGACCTTGACCCTCTTCCGTATCGGGATGATACATCCCCTCGGTGGTGACGATGCCCTCGAGGTCGAACTTGTCGAGGTTGATCATCGGAATCCAGATAAGCGCGAAGTGCTTGCCTGGGGCGCTCGTCGGTGGCATGAGGTCGCGCATCCGCTCGAGGTTGTTCGAGTAGATCGGGTTGAACGACACACCACGCTGCGTCCAGTAGCCGTCAATCTGCGCGTGCCCCGGGGACAGGTGGCTGAAGTCGACGCCGTTGACCGCCTGATTCCAGGGCCCGCAATCGATGCGGACGAGCAGGTCCATGGCAGCCTGGCGCAGGGCCGGCTCCGTCACAGGGGCACGCGAGCCAAAGAGCGCCTCTCGGCAGACCTCGAGCGGCGTGTCCCCAGGCTTGATCTGGTACAGCGCGCCGAGCTGCGCACGGCCATGCGGCGCGAGGTACTTGTCGATCATGGGCCCGAAGTCAGGCTCGGGCGCCGGAGGCGAAGGAGGAACAGGCGGCGCAGGCCTCTCGACCGGCTCTTCGAAACCGCCATCTTCAACATTGAAACCGCCATCGACCTCATCGAGGTCTTCCTCGACAGGGGCTTTGGTCTCCGTCTGCTTGGTTGGCTTTCTCTTTTTCTTCTTACCCGACGAAAGCAGCAGCAGGGCTCCCGCGCCCGCCAGAAGAAGAATCTTTCCTTGCTGCTTCGCCATGGGTAGTCCGATTATACGTCAGCGTTCCACGCATCGGGATTCTGTTCGTACGCCTTGATCTCGCTTTTGACGATCTGCTCGATTCCAGCCCACGCCTGGCGCTGCTGCTCCGTCTCCAGATCTTCCCACTTGCATTCGCGCAGCCCATCCGCCACCGACATCACGATGTCAGCAAGGGTGTAGGGCTCGCGCGAAAGAACGTGCTCGCGGATTTTGTACTTGGCCAGACGGATCGCGTCATCCTGAGCATCAGGCGTCAGGTGAAGCGGACCTTCCTCCGACCAGATGTCGGGAAGCTTCCTGCAGCTGTTGCGCTTCTTCGTAGCGAAAAGCGCAACACCGCCGATGACGACGGCGCCCGCGATGAGGACGGCTGGACGCATGTCCGTCTTGGACATCAGCCCCTGCTCTTTCTCCGAAGGCCTCGAGATGCCTTCTTTGCCTTGATCTTAAGAGACGTGCCCGAGTAGCTCCGCTGCTGACGAATCATCGCGTTCGCACCTCGGGTGATCGCCGCTCCGAATCGAGGCAGCCCGTTGGTGCCAGGCTTCTGATTGGGCTTGCGGATAGGCGCAGACGAGAAAGATCGTCCATCGGGGCCGCAACGAGCAGACTCGCTGCAGTCGTCATCGCACGAGAGCGGGTCACCAGTCTGCGCGAATCGAACGCCCTTCTGCGGGTAGAAGCCCCCGCTCGCGGGAACGCCAGCGGCCCAGGTGCCTCGAGGATCCTTCATGCCTGCACGGCGATGTGGCGCCGGACCTGAGAACTTGAATCCATCGGTCTTGTCCCACATATTGTGCGGATCACCACTCGCATCCGCATGCACCTTCAGGCCACCAGCAAGGCCTCGGTGACCCCGCTTCTTCATTCTTCCCATTCGTCTGGTCATCGTCTTCTTCTCCTTCGAGCAGCGCGCTTGATGCCCTTCTTGCTGCCCTTCTTCGATCCCGCGTATCGGCGTTGGCCGCCGCGGATGGCCATGTCCATGGAGCCATCACCCATCGAGCCGTAGCCCAGACTTCCGTAGGTCTGAACCGCAATCGGACCTCGACCCGGCGGAAGGGCCTGCACTCCGCCTTGGCCCGCGGACAGGCCGGGTCCGAAGGTGGGGTCGGCGACGGGTCGCATGCCTCGCATGGGGTGCGGAGCTTGGGCGACTCCGCCGGCGCCGGCCCATCCGGGCTGTCCGGCGGGGATGCCAGGGACGCCGAATCGACGGCCCGTCTGATGCCACAGCTGGCGCTGTTGCTCGCCCATTCGATGCGGCTCGAGCATTCGGTTCGGCGGCATGGTGTGTTCCATCCGGCCGATTTCCATCTTCACGGGCGCCGTGGGGGCGGGGTCGCTGGCCATCATCGAGCCGTAGCCCGTTTGGTAGACGATGCCGGGCTTGCCAGGCCGGTCCGCCGGATGCTCGGAGATCTGCGCAGGCGGCAGAGATTCTTCACTAATCGAAGCGCCTTGAGGTTCTCGAGGCGTATCCTCGCGCGCCGAGTAGCGTCGAGCTGCCCGATTGAAAGGTGTGAGGGGGAATCTGTAGCGGCTGAAGATCTGGCTTCCCAGTCCGACGACGGAATCCCCGGCGAAGTAGCCGATGTCTGTGATGCGGAGCTGGGCGAGGTGCATGCGCTCGACAGGGAGGACGAACTCGATCTCGCTGTCGGAGCGCTTCGAGATGGGAACGCGCGCTCGAGACACGCCGGAAGTGATGCCGGCGATCTCGTAGAGGATCTCCATGGAGTCGCCGGGAATCTGGCTGAAACCGGATCCAACGAGGCCGAGGATGCCCCTGCCGTTCCGAATTCGAGACGTCACGCCGTGAACGACGGGAATCGGCTCCTCGTAGTAGTAGGGGTCGGCGTAGGGCCCGACGTAGTAGCCGGGGCCCGGATACGTGATGTAGACCGGGATCCCATGCCGGCGGTGGCGACGGCGACGACCACGACCACGCCCCATGCCTGGCCCTTGTCGTGGTCCGCGGCGTCCGGGACCTCCTCCGCCCCGTCTGCCACGTCCGCCGCCGCCACCGCGGCCACCTCCTCCGCGCGCGCCACCTCCGGCGCCGCGGCCACCACCCCGTGCGCCGTAGTGGCGCCCACCATATCCCTCTTCGAATCCCTGCTCGTAGATCCCGTGTCTGAAGCTGTTCGGCGAGTAGGGGTTCCGATGCTGACCCGTGATGCCGTCCGCTCGACCTCGATACAAGGCCTCATCACCTGCGTCGCCGGGTACGGGGTGCAGGTAACTTCCGTACTGGCGGCCCTCGGCGTTTTCGTTCTCGAGCCAGTGACCGATCAGGTCCATGTACTCGGCAACGACGGAGATCTTGTTCTCCACCCACGCCGGGAAATGGCCAGCATCCTGATGAAGCAGACCCTGGGATTCCTTCGCGTAGTCGTAGATCTGCCGAAGGTTCGCCGTCGCCATGTAGGCGCGACCGTGATTCGCCTGGCCGTACCGAATCCCTTGATTCGCCTGGCCACGGAGGAAGTGCGTCACGTCGGCGAGGTGCGTGCGCGACTTCGAGATGAGGTCGCTCGTCCACTGCGGAACCTCGCCGGCGCCATATTGCAGGCGCTCGAGCATTTGACCCGAGTACCGCTCGATGCTCTCGAGCAGCCTCTTGTACATGTCGACGTGACTGCGCTCCATGACGAACTCCTATCGGACGGAGCGACGGCTTCCGCGACGTAGACGCGTGCGACCCTTCGCCGCGGCGCTCTTGCGAGCGGGGCTCTTCTTGCCGATGTTCGGGATCTTCGGCGGCCCCGACGGCTTCACTTGCTGGGATCGAGGCTCGCAGATGACGGTCTGCCACGGCGTCTTGAACGCCTTGTACCCCGGGGGGCAGGTGCCGTCCGGCGAAAGGAATCCGCCGCCCTTGCCCGAGTAAGAGCGGTGAGCCCCGTACTCCTGCATGTCCGGCATCCCGTCCTCGTCGTGACCGGTGACCTGCACCGGAGCCATCAGGTCGGTGGTCGCGCGGCGGAAGTTCTTCTTGTATCGTCCGATTCGTCTGGTCATCTTGCTTCTCTTTCTACTTGAACTGAAGCGTCTTCCCGATGAGGAAATGCTTCATGGCGTACAGGGGGCTCGATTCCACCAGGAACTCGAGAATCTTCGCGGAATCGTTGGTGACGCGCTGGACCACCACCGGCGTCGCCAGCTTTTGCCCCTCGTGTCGATAGGCCAAGATGGCCGCGTTCGGAGGTAGCTGGATCCCTTGGGGGCGATGCAGCCACACCGCAGCGGCCTTCTTCGGGCCCTGCTGCAGCTGAGTCGGCCCCGAGCTGGTCGGGGTCATGCCGGCCCGATTGAATCGGCGGCCGTATCGTCCGTTTCTTCTCGTCATCGTGAAATCACGCAGGGGCAGCGGAATGGCTCATCCCGTCCGGAAGGAAGGTCGGCCTGTGGTGGGATCTTCACGATTGCGAAGACGGTGTCGCCCTCGCGCTCGAATCCCATGACCTCGGCGCGCAGAGCTGTGTCAGTACCGATCTCCCGAACCTTGGCCATGCCTTGATTCGTGATCTCGATGTAGTTCCGCTCGTCCGGCTGAGGCTTCGGTGCGACCACTCGAGGTGCCCGGATCTTTCCATCCGGTCCGCACTCGCCACAGCTCTTGTGACTTCGGTCTTGGCAGAGCGATTGCCACGACCGCGCCGACGGGGTGCCATCACGAGTCTCCCGCTTCTTCGACCACCGGATGGCGACCTCGAGCGCGTTGAGGGTCGGCTTGTCGAGCGCTCCGTTCAGCTCGACCTGGCCCCACTGTCCGAATCGCCTCGAGCACTTGTTGTAGTCCCGCTGGAACTGACGGACGGTGCTCTTGGGGACCTGATGCATGCGCGTGTTCACGGCGTAGCCCAGCATCATGAATCCCCTGCGGACAGCCCGATCACTTCGGAACATCCGGCGGTTGTAGCCGTTCGGGTCACCTGTGTAGTTCGGAGGCTGGTCCATCACATCCCCTGAGCGGCGTTGTAGAGGCGCTCGCGACCGTATCCACTCTCATGGCTGGAGGTCACGCAGACGAGGTCCGACCAGGACATGTTCGTCGCGCGTTGATTGGCGATGGCGACCTCGAGCGCGTTGAGCGAATGAGGTCCAATCTCTCCGTCCTGCTTCAGATTTCCCTTCGGCAAGAAGACGAACATCAGATTCGTGTACTTGCCGGGGTCGAGAGCGAGCTGCGAAGACACGCGATTCCAGTGGCGCTGGAACGATCGAAGCATCGCGTTCCCATCCGGAGAGTCGTATCCGAGGTACTTCAGCGCGTGCCCGACGTCGTTCTCGTCACGGAACAGACGCGAGTTGTAGCCCGCGGCGTCCTGGCTCACGTTCGGGGGACGATACGGGGACTGCGGCCCCTTTTCGCCAGGGCAGATGTGCGAAGTGTGAAGCGTCTTGATGTCCGGCTTCCACGACTTCGAGCCCCTCGAGTAGCAGCTCTCGTTCTTCCATCCGCCGTGATTGTCCGGAAGAAGACCCGGGCGACCCAGCGCGGGCGCGGGCCCGGGGCGAAGACCGATTCCAGGACCCGGCGGGTGAAACGTCAGGTCGCTCCCCTTCGGAATGAATCGAAGGGTCGGACGAGGCATCGTAGTGATCGTCGCGGGCGGAATCTCCGGAATCGACGTCGTCGGAGGTGGACGATCTCCCGGACGACCACCACCCGGGGGTCGCTCACCGCCGGGTCGTCCACCTCCGGGAGGCCGATCTCCACCAGGCGACGGGCTCCCGGAGGTCGCGGATGTACCGATCGGCTCGGCCCCGTATCCGCGGCCTCCCGTCTTGGTGTATCGACGTGCTGTTCGCCAAGTCATCAGATCGTGCTCCTTCCGCCGCGAAGCCCGGGGAATGGAGCGTAGCGGCGACTCTCGGGTGGAATCCCCATGCCGTAGCGACGAGCGTTCGCCTCCTGGTTCTTGAGCATCGAAGCTCGTCGGCCAGGGCCGTGGCGCTTCTCGAGCAGCTCGCGCTTCATGCGGAGCCACTTCTTGTCGCACTTCGTCATCTTCGCGGGCTTGGAGATCATCTCCTCCCACAGCTCTCGGCACCGCGAGGCCTCGCCGGTCTCACAGCCGTCCGCCGGGGGCCTGGTCGGAGGCTGGGGGATCTCCGGTGTCGGAGTCGGGCGTGGCTCCGGCTGGGGCTCCGGCCGCGGGCGCGGGGTAGGCGTCGGAATCTCATCGCCCGGAACGGGGGGCGGAGGCGGCGGGGGCGGACACACCGGAATCTCCAGCGTGTGGGAGCCGTACTCATCCTCCCACACGAGCACGCAGAACTTGCCGTTCGGCGTCTCGATGCACTGCCCGAACTGCGTGACGTCCTTGTTGTGCCAGGGGTGGTCCTGAGGCTCGCACGCGAGCGTGAGGCCAGCGGACGACTCGATGACGCAGCAATCAGCCGGGGGCAAGCGGGGGATGTCGGCCGGCGGGGGGCACAGCGGAACTCGAGCGCCACCGCCGGGCAGCTGCTCGCTCGCCACCGAAACGATGGGGATCCCACCCACCACGGCCTCGGTCACGACCTCGACGGGGAGGTTGTGGTACTGCGTGCCCTCGCAGACCAGGGTCCCGGTCTGCGGGTCGTAGCAGCACAGGTCCGGCACCTTGGGCGGCGGGGGCAGCTCGGGCGGCTTCTCGGGCGGGCGCTCCGGAATTCGCTGCGGGGGACGCTCCTCGCAGACCTTGAAGATGTAGCCGCCCAGCTCTTCGCAGATCGTCCACATCGCATCGAGGGTCTCATCGGCTGCGCGGGCGGAAGGGTCGATCTCCATGATGTCGCCGCACTTGAGCCGGGCGACCTCGCTGCCATCCGTGTCCGTGGCGAACACCAGGAACTCGAGCGGAATCCTGTGGCCCGCGAGCGGGAAATCGATTCCTTCGGGGCACACGATGAGCCCCGTGCGCTTCTCGATGCAGCAAGGACGCTCTTCCGGCTGCTCGTCGACGGGCTCGCAGACCGGCAGGCGGGCGCCGCCGCCGGGAAGGTCCGGGTGCGCGACCGATGCAATCTGAATGCCTCCGACGGTGGCGAAGGTCACGATGTTCACGATCAGCAGATCGTAGGTCGAGCCCGCGCAGACGAGCTGACCGGACGCTTCGCCGAGCACCTTGACGCAGCACTCCGCGGGGACAGGCTCCTTGTCGGCACCCGCTTCCTCGCATAGCGGCGCCTGGTAGGGGCGGTCGCTGCCGGGCATCTTGACGGTGCACATCAGCATGCCGGTGGCGTCGTCGGGCTCGCATCCGAGAACTTCGGCCTCGGATCCATGCAGCGTCGTCTTGGCGTTGCGGAATCTGTAGAAGTACCCCTGCTCGCCCTTCTGCACGCAGAACTTGAACTGGGAGGGCAGGTCGGACGGGGCCGCGGGTACCGAAGGCGACGGCTTGAGCTTGTACATGCCGACGGCCGCGATGCCGGGCTTGGGCGGGGGCGTCGAGCCGTCGGGGGCAACAGACACGAGGCGCATCGGTCGAATCATCGACTGAGTCGCGCCGTATTGCCGCCCTTGCTTGAACGTGTACGGCCTCGGAAGTCGCATGTTGCGAACGACCGGGTAGCCATAATGGTCGAATCCGGCAACGACCGGGCCGATGGAGCCGCTGTACTTCCGCGATCGAGACTCGGTCTCGGCGCAAGGAATCACCTTCGGCCTACAATCGGAGTACCTGCGGGCGCCACCATTGGACGCTGCCTTGAGCTTTTTGCGGGATCGAGTTCTTCGGCGCGCCATTCGTTTGCCTTCCTGGGACACTGCATGCCCGACAACTATCGGGCTGGTGCGAGATCGCGAGACCTCTTTGTTCAAGTTCTGCGGACGGATCGTATTCTACCACTTTGCCAGAGGTATCGAAACCCTGGGTGACCACGTGGAAGATTCCGCCGCCTCGAGAAAAGATGTGTGGCCACACATCGAAACCTTCGAACAACTTCGCAGCCACATCGAAGGCTACGATGTCGATGCACAGCCCTTTCCCTTCCTTGATGAGGATCGGGACCGTGCTGATCTCTCCAATCATGGAGAGCACATCTTTGTTCTTTGAGTCGTACTTCACCTGTCCGCACGCAAGCGCGCAGATCGTTTCAGGATGACGCTTGAAATAACGGATGTTGATCTTGATCGCAGCCCACAGCGCATCCAGGCCGTCGGCGATCATGTCATCATCCGATACATTCTCGTCGTCAGTTCGAATAACAAACTTGTACTCCGCCATTACTGAGCCTCCACCTCGAACACGAACGACCAACCGACCACGCCTGGATCCTGCGGAGGATCGATGATGATCTGCGCTGCGTTCGGAACGAGCACGATGTCCGTACGCGCGGTGCCGGGGATGAAGTCGAGAATGCCGAGGTCGCTTCGGCCCAAGAACGTGCCGTCGTCGCCAGCATCGAAACGCAAGGTGTACGTCGCCGCGATAGCGGCCCCCTCCTGGCAGAACGCCTGGACCTTGATCGTTCCCGGCGGAATCGGGATCCTTGTTTCACCAGGGCCCGACGTCACCGTCGTGAGAGTCCGATTTTCCGTGTTCTGCGTGCTGTTGATGACGATCGGAACAATACGAACGCCGATGATCGAATCCTCGACGAGCCCTTCGAAGGCAGTCTGCGGCGTTGGCTGACCGCCGTTTTGGGTGTTCACTTCGTAGGCAGCCTGCTCCGGGAACCCTTCGTAGAAGTTTCCAGGCGCCAAGATGAACGCGGTCACACCCCACGCGTAGATGTCGAGGCTTCGGTTGCCGAGAACATCCACGTCATAGAAGCGCTGGCCCGATTCGTCGAATGCCATGATCCGACCCTTCATCTGCGAAACCGCAGGCACGAATCGTCCGGTCGGCACGATGTTGTTCGTGATCGGGTCGAGCTGCTGTGAAAGGATCTCGTTGTTCGTCAGCGGAAGAAGTGGGTTCGCGTTGGCCACCCGCTGAACGCCGATGCCGAAGAACGAGATGTGCCAGAACCTCGGTCGACAATCGCTCGATCGATACGTCGCCATGCCGATCGCCTTGTCGAACGGGTTGCCGGCCACCGGCGCATCCGGAGACGTTGAAGCGTTCAAGCGCGCGAAGATGTGCGTGCGTCGGTAGACCGACTGGCCAGCCCCCGCGTCGCCAGGAGGCAAGTCGATGATGCGGTCGGGTTGCGTCTGAAAACCGAGCGCTTCATCCTTCGCCACCCTATCGAGCGAGCGCATCCGATCCATCGGCGCTTGCCGATTCGGATTCGGAAGGTACACCCGCGGGTCCTGGAGGTGCTGCACCGTCTCGCGCTCGAGGTCTCGAACCTGCGAGATGTTCGGACGGCCGTTCGGGTAGAGCACACCGAAGTTCCCGGTCTGCTCGGCCGAAAGCTGCTGCCCGAGCATGCCCATCTCCGCCGCATGCTGCTCACGCAGTCCGGGCGGAATCTCTGACATCTTCTTGAGCTTTCTTCTTCTGGTCATGATTCGACCTCAAACACGAGCGTAAACCCGGTGGCTGGCGCGGGACCCCGCGGCTGAATGGCAATCGCGGACGAGTTGACGATGTCCACGATTGGAGTTCTCGACTGTCCAGGCTCCCAATCGATGATACCAAGGTCTGGACGCGTACCTCCGGCAGCTCGTCCGTACCAGAACTGAACAAGCCACGGCACCGCACCAGGATCCGGCTCGTTCGAGAAAATCTGAACTCGACGAGCGCCAGGCGGAATCGGAATGATCCTCTCAATGGGGCCCGGAGGATTGGCAGTGTCGATCGTGATGGAGATCGTTCTATTCTGAAGATTCTCCTTTCGATTCGTGAACACCGGAACCACTCGGGCACCAACAACGTCGTCTTCGAATCCCAGAAATCCGGAATCGAGAATCTCGTTTGAATCTGGGTTCTCCGCGTCGACCTCGTACCCATCCGGCTTCACGAGAAGGAACACCGACACACCCCACGCATACACGCTGAGTGAACGATTTCCAATCACGTCTACGTCAAAGAAACGCTGACCCGACTCGTCATGCACCATCACTCGAGCCTGCGCAGAAAATACGCTGGGAATGAAACGCGGTGTGAGAGGGGTCTGAACTGCATCGTTGAGGTAGATCTGCTCGAACTGACGGTCCTGAGCCTCAGCAATGGTCAGAGGTCCGCTTTGTGGCCCTGCAAATTGAGCACCTCGACGAATGCCAAAACCATAAATCGAAACGTGGAAATACCGAGGAGACTTCGTCGAAGAACGATTCGTGATGATCGCCAGCGCCTTCGTGAAGTTTGTACGCGCCGCTTGGCTATCAACCCCCATCGAGTAGAAGGCATGGATACGGCGGTAGACCGACTGTCCAGCCCCCGCATCGCCTCGAGGAAGGTCGAAGAGCCGCTTCGGCGACGTCGGCTCTAGGCCAAACGCCCGCGCCTTCTGGTCGCTGGGAATCGGCTTGTGCCGATCGACCGCCGGATTCGCCGTTGGATTCGGCAAGTAGACGCTGTTGTCGTTGAGCGGCTTGACCTGCGCGCGCTCGAGGTCTCGAATATCACCCGTTCCGAGCCGCTTGCGAGTCATGGCGTCTCCTGGAACACCACGGTGAAAAGTCCGGGGTTCTGCTGAATGTTGAAGAACGTGACCAAGTTCGAGTTAGCAATGTTGTAGATCGAAGACGCGGTCAAGCCGGGCGCACGCGGCTCGATGATAGCCTGAGCACCCACCGCACCTGAAGCTCCGATATTCAGCGGATCACCCGTACTCATTGTGATGAGGTACTCGGTGAATCGAACCGCGCCGTCGATGCTGTAGACCTGAAGCTTGCGAGAGCCAGGGGGGATCGGCACAGTCACAACGCTCGACGGATCACCACCTGGATGGCTAACCGTTACCGTTCGATTGTGCGGGTTCTCGGTAAAGTTCGTTCGGATCGGGATGATTCGGGCGCCGACCACACTCTGATCGACGATGCCTGCGAGCGGCTCGTTGTCGTTCCGCTGTCGATCGATCTCGTATCCTTCTTCTTTGATGAGTGCGAATACAGTGACACCAAAACCGTAGACCTGCATGGTCTTCGTTCCGATGACGTCGACATCCACAAATCGCTGACCGGACTCATCAAAAACCATCACACGGAACTTCGTCGTCGACACGAGGGGCACACCTCGAGCAACATTTGCCGTGACGCCGGTCACCGGAACGCCTTGCGGAATGCCGGGGGCGAATCGAAGAATCTCGTCGTCAGGTAGCGGCGCTTCGGCGGCCACAGATTCCGTGACTCGACCGACAGAGAACAGGCTCACCTGGAAGTACCGGGAGCGCTGATCTGTGGCGCGCTCTGTCGCAATCTGAATTGCCTTGCTGTACGGCGTTGCTGCCGAGCGGCCGCCGGGGGCGGCGAGCTGCTGGAACAGACTCGCTCGACGGAAGATCGTGCTTCCAGCTCCAGCGTCCCCCTTCTCGAGCTGCCAAAAATGGCGAACCTGATTCGGCTGGAGGCCGAGCGAGCGCGTCTTCGCCTCGTACGGCTGCGGACGGTTTCGGTCAATCGGTGGATGACCGTTTGGATTTGGGAGCGCGGGCTGAGGCGCACGCAGGGGGTAGGCTTCGGCTCTTTGAATCGAGCGAACCTGGCCAATCGTCGGCCGAGGCTGTGAACCTTGAGTTGCCGCTCGAGCGAATCTATTTCCGGGCTGGCCCTTTCCGCTCACAGCGAATCTCCTGGTTCATTGTACATAAGAAAGGGCCCTGGGTGTCCCCAGGACCCTTTCAGGGGTCGTCAACCCTTGACTACTAGGCGTAGCAGTCGAGGGAGGTGACGGCGTTGCCCCAGATGCACGCGAAGATCACCATGTCCTGCTGGTTCAGGTTGAACACGGAGATCTGCAGCTCGCGCGCCAGGCCGACGGTCGAGAACACGCTCCAGTTGACGAGCAGGGGCTCGTCGGAGCGGTTGAAGACGTCGCTGAGCAGCTCGGCCGGGCTGGCCGCACCACCACCCGCCGGGGTGAGGGTGTTGATCGCCAGCTGCGGGCTGCCACCGACGGTGACCGCACCCACGGTGAACCGCAGGTTGGTGCCGGGAGCGTTGGGGTCGATACCGAAGAGGTACACCGCCTTCGGCTCGAAGAACGGCGACACGGTCGGCACGACCGAGACGACGCCCGCGGTGCGAGCGGCGATGTCAGCCGAACCGGCGACCTGCTGCCAGCCGCAGTAGGTCGGAAGACCGTAGCAGCCGGGGTAGGTCTCTACGCCGCCCTGACCGGCGTAGAACTTGTCGCCTCCGCGACCGAAGGAGACCTCATCACCGGTCCCGTGGCCACGGCCACGCATGACCGCCGCCTGGGAGGCGTAGGCCGCGGTCTGAGCGCCACCGTACTGAGCCAGACCACCCTGACCCGATGCTTGTGCGAAACGAAATCCCGCCATTTTCTTGCTTCTTTCTTTCTCTGATTCCGGATGATTCCGGAGGGGTGTTTGTTCGTCCTAATTCGAAAAGGGGAGGATCTGTCCCGTTTTTCGAATCCGGGGGAAGCCCCCGGCTACCTCTTGGAATAGGGAAGGCCTCCTGCCGGCCTAGATCCCCCTATCCGTTCCTCGAGGACTCGAACGTGATCTACTCTTCCTCGGCCTCCGTGACGGAGTCCTCGCCCTTCTCGTAGCCGACGCGCGAGGCGTAGGCCGCGAGACCACCGATGCCGATCTTGCGAACGGTGTTGGACATCTTACCACCGAGCCTCATCATGCCGGCCGCCGCAGCGGCACCGCCGACGAGCAGGTCGAGATCGATGCCAGCGACCTGGCCGCCCTCGGCGATGGCCTCGAAGTACTCCGGGGAGTCCTTGGCGATGCCGTTGGCGAGCGCGGTCTCGGCAGCGTCGGCGTGACGCTGACCCATGAGGTAGCCGAGGCCACCCGCGGCGGCGATCGTCAGCACGTCCTCGACGAGGGCCTCGCCCTCACGCTTCGCCTGGATCTGGGCGTTCTTGGTGCGAGCCTTGAGCTTGCTGTAGCTCTCGGCCAGCTCCTGCTTCGAAACATCCTTGAGTGCGGCGTCCTTTGCCATGATTCGTATCCTTGTCTTTCGAGTTGAGTGCGCGAGTAGCGCTTTCTGGTTGGTTTGGTGGCCGAACCGAAACGCTCGGCACTCTCGAGATTCGAATCTGCCAGCGTGAAAACCGGAAAACAAGCGAAACACAAAAGTCGGAAGCAGGGTAGAAACAAGTGATCTCAGCAACTTAGGTCTGTATCAGACTTTTGTTTTTACGTTTTGGTATGATCTGGGCATGAGTTTCGAGGATCTGAGGCACACGCCGGATTTCGAATTGCCTCCGAACGCACCGGATGCACCATCGGATGTCGTCTCTCTCATCGAGGAGGTCCATGGTGAGGGGCTCCACAAGGTGATGATCCACAAGATGCTTCGTCGGAATAAGTACGAATCCATCGCGACGATCATCTGTCAGGAAAACCCGAGCAAAAAAACGCGTCCAGCAGCGTCTCCTGAAGACATCGCAGATTACTGCATGATGTGCATTCAGTACGAGATCGACAAATCGGACGATCCAGGAACGTATCGTGTGCAGGTCGTCGGACCTCCCGGAAAGGGAAGGTTCCAAAGATCGAAGCATGTCGACCTCACGGGAGGTGACGGAGAAGCTCACTCCAAGACGATGATGACTGAGGGCGAGCTGGTGGAGCAGCAGTCTCAGTACATCGGAGAGCTTCACTCGCAGATCGTCGCCATGAGTGAGACAGTTCACGGCATGATTCAGCCGCTTCTTCGCGAGAATAAGGAGATGATGAAAATCGTCTCCGAGTCAGCGCGGAAAACAGCGGAACTCGAGCGCGAGAAGATGCGCCACGAACTCGAGTTGAAGATCCACAACGATGAGATGAAGCTCGAGGAGTCCAAGGAGGAGATGAAGTCCGAGCGCTGGCGCGAGACGATGGACGTCATCAAGGAATCCGGCGCCGTCGAGGGCGTCATGAAGGCGATCCTCAAGAAGCTCAACAACAAGCCCGCGCCCGACGACGACGACGATGACGATGACGATGAGGACGAGACCCCGAAGGCTAAGCCGGCCGCGAAGAAGCCCTTCACGCCGCCGTCTCAGTCCACCGCGGGCGCGCCCGGCTCATCCGGAGGCTCGAAGCTCGACAAGGCCAAGGCCAAGAAGGGGCGACCCAAGTTCAAGAAGCGTCGGCAGAAGTCGAAGGGCGACGCCAGCGCGGTCGACGAGGTCGCGGAGAAGACGGGGCTGAGCAAAAGTACAGTGGCCGCCATCGAGAGCGGCGACGACATGACGCAGGACCAGATCGTTGAGGTCTTCAAGCAGAGCGGACTCAGGAAGGCCGAGGAGAATCCGACCGCCATCATGGTCGAGATTCTGAAGATGTCGATCGATGAGAAGGATCAGTGGGATCTCATCGAGGAGACGCTGAGCGCCGAGCAGATGCAGCTGTTCCGCAAGATCATGAAGTCCGAAAAGGACAAGGTGATCCACAAGCTCCTCAAGCAACTCTACGCGATGAAGGGCGCCCGCCGCCTACTCAAGCTCGAACAGCATCTCGATGAAAGCCAGTCGAAGTACGTCGACAAGCTCATGGAAATCGCGATGAGTGATTAGCAGACAAGGAAGAAGAAATGTTCAAAGCGATCAAAAAAATCACAGAATACGTTGGCGAGCTTCACGTTCAACTCGTCAATATGACAGAGCTGAACCGGGGCATGATTCTCCCCATCCTCCAGGAAAACAGGGCTCTTAGAGAGGAAAATGAAAACCTTCGAAATGAGGTCAGAGACCTCGTTATCGAGCGCGAAAAAATTAAGTACGAGAACAAGTTGAATATCCAGCTTGAAAGAAGTAAGCGGATCGATGGATGAGACACCCAAGCGTTGATTTCATCCTCCAGTACTTCGAATATGAACACTTGCCCGCGCACCTGCAGGTCATCAGCAAGGACTTTCACAGTCTCGCCCACAAGCTGGCGGGCGCGCTCGAAGGTCCTGAGCTGACCGCGGGACTACGCAAGCTGCTCGAGGCCAAAGACTGCGCCGTGCGTGCTGCGCTGACCGCAAAGAAAAAGGGCCCCGAAGAGCCCTCATCCTGACCGCTCGATCGAGCGCCTACTCGCCGCTGTTGGATTCGTCCGACGGCGGCGCTTGAGGTTCAGGCCCCTCAGGCGCCTGAACCTGCTGGGTCTGCGGAGCCTGCCCTGAGCCGGCCGCCACCATGGTGGCCTGGGCGTTGCCCTGCTGCTCCGCAGAGATGTGCTTGGCCGGCGGCAGGTTGCCCTGCTGCGTCATCTGCTCGGCGACGACCTGCTGCCCCGTGAGGGTGGCGAGGATCTGCTCGGGCGAGAGCCCCTGCATGCGCGCCATCTCCACCTGCTCACGGACGCCTCGAGCACGCTGGTTCATCGCCTGCCGCTGCTCGAAGAGCGTGGCCTCGAGGTTGTAGACGCGCTGCGGAAGATTCTCGAGCCCCTGCGGAAGCTGCTGCGCCTGGCCGCTGTTCTGCATGAGGAACTGGACCTGCTCTCGGAGCGCCAGAATCTCACCGAACAAAGCGAGCATCACCTTCGCACTTGCGTCCGACTCGCCGATGATCCCCCGAGACGGAACGTTCTTGATGATGTAGTCCGTCAGCTCGATGTCGACGGAATCCTTCGCCCCGCGAACCGGGAACCATGGAACGGTCTCCTTTGGGTCCTCCTGAGGGTTCGAATACGCCGCGATGTGACCACCCTGCGGTCGCTGCGGGGGCGCGGGTTGTTGCTGCGGCTGCGGAGCGTACTGCGGAGCGTACTGCGGAGCGTACTGCGGAGCGTACTGCGGATACCCCTGAGGCTGCTGCGGCTGCGGAGCGTACTGCGGCTGAGGTTGCTGCGGTTGCGCATATTGAACGCGCACCTGCTCTTGATTTGGAGGCCCCGCAAGAACCTGCTCGGCAGTCAAGCCTTGAACAGGTGAAGGTGCGGACTGCTGCGGCTGCTGAGGCTGTTGCGGTTGCGGTCGCATCTGCGGGGGCATCTGCTGCTGCACGTCGGCGGGGATCTGCCCCATCGGGTTTTGCTGCTGCGGATATCCCTGCTGCGGAGCAACTTGAGGTTGCGGTTGCTGCGGCGCCTGCTGTTGCGGCGCTTGCTGCGGCTGCTGATTTTGCTGCGACGCAGCGAACCGATTATTCGCTGGCGCAGACTGCTGGGCGGGAGCATCGGCGTAGCCAGCCTTTCGACGAGCCTCGGCGATCTGCTTCGCCGTCTGCTTCCTCTGCTCCTCCATGACCTTCGCAATCTGATCGGGGCTTGGAACCGGAGGTTGTTGAACACCCGGAACGCCCTGCTGAGCTGGCGCCGGCTGACCTTGCTGCGGGCGCCCTTGTTGCCCGACGACTCCGACTTGCGGTGCTTGCGGCTGGTTTTGATCGGCCATTTTCCCTTCTTCTTTCTTCTTGACTATCTGAGGAGCAAGGATAGACTCGTCCTAGCTCATGTGGCATCGAGAGGAGGTCTTGATGTTCTCTGAGGTGAAGGCCAGACGGGCCCGGGATTAGTTCTCGGGCCCGTCTTTTTTGTAGGCCTTCTTCAAGACCGAGGACAGGTAGCTGGAAATCCGGCTCGCCTCTTCCTCCTTGATTTTCGAGTGCAGCGTCTGCTCGCTCTGGTCGATAGATCCGTCGTGGATGACGACGTCACACGGATCGCAGAACCAAGCATAAGGCGCCGGTGACCACTTCGCCACGGTGCCGGTGACCTTCTTGTAGCGCATCTGCGCCCAGCAATGAGGGCAGCGGAGCTGCTTGTCCTTTCGTCGAACAATCTCTTCGATGCTGAGTCGCTTTTTGGGCGCCACTAAGGTGACCTCCTGAGCGAGTGAATTCATTCCCGGTAAACCGTTGCACGATTGAATCCAGCACGCAAGAGACATTCGCGGAAATAAACGTGACCCGATTCAACTCGAGCCCATGGACTCGTCACAAATACGATCAGATGAAGCTTCAAAAAAGCATGAGCTTGTGTGCTTATTTTTATCGTTAAACTATAACAACTCAAAACGAATCAATGAAAATGAGCGCAAAATTTCTTGCATGTAACTGCACACCCACTATGCACTCGGCACGATTGCGCAATAACCGCCGGCGTCAGAAGCGCAGCTGCGCGATCAGCGGTGCCACACGCTGCCATAGGTGCCATAGGAGATTCCAATTGTGACCAAACTACGGGGACAGGAGATGGTGTAGTTTTGAAATTTGGCCAAATATACCAGCCATAGGGTTTTTACCATGGCATCCTATGCCACCTATGGCAGACAGTGTTTAAGGTGGTGATAGCAGCATGTCTACGGAAAAAATGCGCTAATCGCACCTATGCCACTCCTATGGCAGCTCCTATGCCACCTGGGTCAAAAAGTCGTTTCCACCGAAAAACGAATGCATAAAAAAAGACCTGCGCTTTACGCAGGTCTCGGAACGATAGAATCTCCTATGGCAGCGGGCTTCGTTTGCTATACTTTTGAAGGTTTAGAGGGGTTGTTTTTCTCGGCCCACTCGAAGATGCTAATTACGTCCGCATTTGTCTTCGTTCCGTACTCTTCGTTTGCTCGACGCCACTCCTGCTCGCCGACCTTGTCGATGATGAAATCCTGGACCTTGTCGGGATTAAGCTGCACGCCAACGTAATACGTCTTACGCTTTCCTTCGCTCTGAAAGCGCTTCTTCTTGATGGTCATGTCCGCCGAAATCAGCTGCTTTCCGAATGAAGCCTCACTGCTCATCCCGCCGTAGTTCTTGATCTTCCTCCAGATGTTCCAGTGCCTGAAGATGTCCGCGGTCGTCTGGGTGTAGCTCGGGTCGACATCGCACATGTCCTCGAGGAAGCTCTTGATGGGCGAGGCCTGCTCCTGGAAGCTTTCTCGGAGGTACTCGGCGCTCTGGGGCTGGGTGAAGCGGCCAGTGGCCATGACGCGGTGGTAGCCCTCCACAGCCCAGTTGAGGATCCCCGACAGCTCAGAGTCCAGCTTGCGCTTGAGGTCCGTGTCCTCGTGCCCCTTGAAGCCCGGGAAGCGGATCCAGAGCATCCGGCGGTTGAGCGCCCCTGACGGGTCCGTCAGGTTGATGACGTCATTGGAGACGATGACGATTCGAGTGTTCAGCTTCTGCGTGACCGGAGGAACATTCTTTCGATCGATGAAGATGTCATCCTCGCCGGTAATCGAAAGAAGGGTGCTGATGACGTTTCCCTTCGTCTGCCCGTAGCTCTGTCGAGCGTCCGGGAAGATCATCGTCGATTTCCCGAGCGCGACCTGAAGGGCAAACTGCCCTCCAATCTTCTCGAAGTCCATCGAGCAATACGAGCCCTTCCCGATGAGCTGCTGCAGAACTCGAATCGCCGTCCCCTTACCGGAACCTGGCTTGCCGACCACCATCAGCATCTTTTGCTTACGGGTGTCCTGCACGAGGCAGTAGCCAAACCATTCTTGCAAGAGCATCCTCGACTCTTCGTCCTCGAGTGTCGTATCCAAGAATCGGAGCCAAGCTTCAGGTTCAGGGGCATCGGCGTCATATACGATGCCAGTGTTCGTGAACGAATAGAATGAAGGGTTTGGCGGTAGCAGTCTTCTGTTGACGATGTCGAGCAGACCGTTCTTGCAGGTAACGATCTCCCGAGGGTCTGGGTTCTCTTCGCTCTCATCCTCGGGCTCAGCAAGCCAGCAAGGGTCTGCGTACGACTCTTCGATGACCGACATGTCGATGACGGTCTGCACCATCTCGGTTACGGCGGTCTTTCGCACCTCGTACTCCTTGTACGTGGCCTTGCCGGTCTCCTTGTCCTTCGAATCAAAGGCGGCAAACCTTGTGAGGTGCCGAGCGATCTTCGCTCGAATGTTGTCTTCTCGAATACGAGTGTACTTCCCGTTCTTCCAAATCATGAACTCTCCGTTTTGGTAATGAAGAGTTCTCATCTCTTCACGACAAAACAGGTCGTTCAAAATCCACCACGCGGTCTTACGGGGCTTGGCGGTGTGGGTCTTCGTGAGCTTGACGCCCTTCTTCTTGATGAAGCGGCGCTTGGGAGGGTCGCCGGCGTCGCCCCACACAAGCACGCCTGGCCCTCGAGCGGCGAGGGCGGCTCGAGCCTCGAGCTTTTCCTCCTGCTTTCGGGTGACCTCCTCCTCTCGAAGCTTCTCCTCGTCGAAAAGAATCTGCGCCTCGAGCGGGTCGACTTCCTCGTTGAAGATGGAAGACTCCGGTGGGAGGTCAAGGCTCTGGCCAAAAGGGAGGTCTACTGGAGCCTCTGGAACCGATTCTTCATCTGGTGAATCGGTGACGTTTGTGCTTCTGGCGTCAGGCGGCGGCTCACCCCATGGCACGCTTTCATCGCGGCGTGCCTCGATCTCGGTGAGCCATGCCATCGACTTGGCGGGCTCGCCGTAGCCTTCCTTGCCAAGCTGGCGGGCGGCGGCTTCGTAGTCGCCGTTGTGGAAGATCAGCGCATACGCGGTAAACTTGGTGATCGACTCTTCTTGAGGGAAGGGGTCGCAGTTCGAGGTGAAGCTGTGGAAAAGCTCCATCCCGTCGATGTTGCGGACGGTGGCGCTGATTCCATCTCGCTTAGACTTCCCGGGACGGCACCACATCTCGCCGCCGTCACGACGTGTGAATGCATGTGTCCATCCGAGCGGCTCGAGTAGCTGAGCCCAGTCGCCACGACGATTGAAGTCGTCTCCAGGGCGATTACCTTCAATCGATGCTCGAGGAGCATCTTGTCGATCTTTTCTTCGGGCCTCCTTGCCATCGAGGTCCGTCTCGTCGAACGAGCGCGCCATCGCGAACAGCTCTTCGCGCTGCTCCGCTGTAATGGTGGGGATCTGCTCAAAGTCCCCCGAGATGAGTTCGTACGTCTTGCCGCTGGGGTGGCACTCCGGAGGACAGCCTGGCGCCAGGACGTATCCATGGTCACCGCGCGTCTCGATGATGGTCTTCTTCGGCGGCTTGACGCCCTCGGGATTGAGGACCGCCGCTAGCTTCCGATTGCCCTCGAGCTTCTCACACCTGTAGTAGAGGTGGATGCCTCCGCCTGGCGTCCGGACGATCGGCATCGTTTGTACGACATCTGCAATCTCAAAAGGAAGCTGCTCGAGCCACTCGTCGAAGAAGCAGTGTCCGAAGAACTTGTTTCGCTCGTCATCGGGTACGTCGAAGTCGAGCATCTCGAGGTTCCCGGAAACAGGGCCTCCAATGACGCCGATTCCGAGACCAGCCTTGAAGTGCTTATTGATCTCCTCCTCTGTGGGAAGCCTAGATCCCCACATCTTCCATTCGCGAACAGCAGGCGACTTCGTACCGTCAGCCTTGACTGGAAGAACGGATACGCCTGCCCTCACCCATTTCAAGGCGAGCTTACGAAGGGATTTTGGAGACGAGGAGGGCATACCAAGCCTGGGGCTTGACGGAGGATTTCTGAAAGAGGATCAGCCGACGTTGGAGGCCTTGGCGGCCGCCTGGGCGATCATCTGCTTGTTGAGCCGCGCGTTGAAATCGCGCTCGTACTTCTGGAAGAAGCGGGGCATCAATATGCCTGACTTCTTCGAAGGCCATTCACCATAAAAGCTCTGGTATCGAACGCGCGCCCAGTTCGGCTTGTAGCCTCGGTCGATGCACTGGGTAGCCAGCCTATCGAACGCTTCCTGTCGCTCGTCCTGAGGAACCGAATGAGCGCGCTTCACCATCTTGCCATCCAACTCGGTTAGATGCTCGTCGGTGTGCTCGATGCCCTTCTTCGGCCAGACGTAGCCGCACTCGGGGCAGAACTTCGCGCCAATGAAATGGACGGAGTCGCACTGAGGACACTTCTTCAGCGGCTTCTCGCCGCCGCCGTTCTTGCGCGGTCGCTTCTCCGGAGCTGTGAGCGAGTGTTTCGAGGGCTCATGAAGGAAGCCATGCGTGCGCGTCCAGTTCGCGTGGTCCAGCAAAAACGCGAACCTCTTGTCGTCGCTGGGACGCATCAAGCGTCCACCCATCTGCTTGTAGAGGTTCTTCGATCGCGTGGGACGGGCTCCGATGACGCACTCAAGCCGAGGTAGATCCCAGCCCTCCGTCAGGATGTTCACGTTGCTGACGACGGAAATCTCCCCGCTCTCGAGCTTGTCGAGAATCTTCTTCCGCTCGCCGCTCGTCATCTTTCCGTCGATGTGCGCTGCTCGAACGCCAGCATCCTGGAACTGAGCCACGAGTTCCTTCGAACGCTTCACCGTCGGAGCGAACAGAACGGTGCACGCGTCGCAATCGGTTTCAGAGACCCGCTCTCGACCCTCAGAATCCTTGTACCAAACCGTGTTGGAGTTCAGCGCGCCTCCGCAGATCCTCGCCCAGTTGGTCAGGATCTCCCCATGAAGGATGGTCGACTCCATCGCCTCGCTGAGCTGACTCTTCTTGTAGTCGCCTCGAGACCCAACATCGACGTTGGATAGATCGATCTCCGCCGAGCCAAACACCGTGGGCTCCACGAGGAAGCCCTGATCGATCAACTCCTGCGTCGAAATCACCTCGACCATCGCGTCGTACATGCCACCGAGAGGCTTCCCATCCATCCGGTACGGCGTCGCAGTGAGCCCGAGAACGGCGATCTTCTTCTGATCGTACCGCTCGATGATGTCCATGTACGTCTTGGCCATGCTCCGGTGAGCCTCATCGATGACGATGAGATCGGCATGCCAATGCTTGCGCTTGATGAGCGTCTGAATCGAAGCGACCTGAACAGGCTTCTTGATGTTCATCTTCGGATGGTTGCTTTTGATCACTCCGTGATCTACACCCAAACGAGTGAGCGTCTTGCTGCACTGCTCGATCAGCTCCTGACGATGCGCCAAGAACAAGCAACGCTTGCCCCTCGCAACAGCGCTCAGGATCACACTGCTCGAAGTCACCGTCTTGCCTCCGCCCGTCGCAATGACGAGCAAGACCCTGCGACGACCCGCAGACATCTCTTCGCGGACGCGCTGAATCGCGTCCCTTTGATATTCGCGAAGAATCATTTCATGGGCGTCGTGGAGGTCTCGAGGTTGAAGTGAAGGCGGAAGGGCAGCCTAACAAGAGGGCGACAGTGTGACAAGAGAGCGCGAACGGCGCGAGAGACGCGTCCGGTGGGCTTGGGGGTGTGAGTAGTTGACGTGCAAGTGCAGGGTCCCTACACTCCGCCGGCACCTATGCGCCCACCCAAAATCAAGACCATTATCCCGACCTCGAAGCCGTATTACGTGGCTTTCCTTTCCGACAAGGAGAACGACATCGATCGACGCGTCGAAGAAGTCGTTTGCTGGTCGCTGATCGAGTACCCCAAACCCGATGATCCCGATGAGGTTGTTGGGCAGATCGCCGTCGGTGACACGATCACCGAAGCCACGAACGTCGATGAAGAGGAGGGGTTCGGCGAGCTACTTGGCTACTTCACGTCTCCCGAGAAGGCAACGGCCGCACTCATGAGCGCGGAGTCGGATGCAGATCCCGACGAAGATGAAGATGAGGACGACGAAGAAGAGTCTGATGAAGAGGAGGAGGACGACGAGGAAGAAGAGGATGATGAGGAAGAGGGGGACGACGAGGAGGAGGGGGAAGATGACGAGGACGACGAAGATGGCGATGATGACGATGACTGGGACGACGAGGATGAGGACGAGGACGAGGACTGATGATTGCCATCCATCGCTATCGCCAGGTCAAGCCCATCGTCGCTGAGTCCTTCGAAAAGAAGGAAGCGCTGGAGAAGATCCAGACGAGGGTCACGGCAGCGTTCTACGATGCCGAGGACATTCGAGAGGCGACGACGAAGGGCGCCGAATCAATTCGCCAAGCGGCTCGAGACACCATGCGTTTCACGAGTGAGCTGCAAAGCGACGAAGAGTTCGATGCGCAGAGAAGGAACACCGAGCATGCGTTCGGGCGCAGCTCGAACTTCGTTCAGCTGCACGAGAACTTCGCTGGAGGCTTCCTTCAGGGTTGGGAAATGCTTCTGGAAATTTGCGCTGGATTCGATGTTCCGGAGATTGAGGATCTCCAGGATGGATCCGTCGATCTCTCCCATCGAGAGAGGCTCGCAGACCTTTCTGTCGAGTATCAGCTCAACGGCCACACCATCGACCGGTTCACTCGAGCGTGCGAGAAGCTTCCGAACTTCCGCTATATGGTCGACGATCTGGGGCAGCAGATCCTCAAGTTCATGGAAGAGTTCTTCAACCGTCTGACCGATCGCCACGGAAAGATGGGGCTGAAGGTTTGGCACACGCCGATCCTCACGGACTTCGCCTACACGATCTTCGAGAACATTCGGCACCATGGTGAGGTGTCAAAGCAGACGGCCGATGCCGAAGCGGAGATCTCTGCGTACTCGAGGCGAAAGGCGATCGAGTTGATTTCGTGGATCAAGGATGACCGTTTCAAGGACATCATCCTGGGGGACACGGACAACTTCAGCCATCACATTCGTGGTCGACTTCGGAGTCTGTCAGACGCTGCCAAGAGGCTTGAGAAGCTATACGGCGATGAGGTGAACCACATTGCAGCGCTGACGCATCGTCGGGTTCGGTTCAATGACGGGCGTCGTTTGGATTCAATCATCCGCGACCTCGAGGACATGGATCCGAACCGGGTGAAGGCTCGGGACATCTCGGCACCGATGACCGAGGAGGAGGTTCACGAGCTGCAGTTCAAGAACGAGGTGATCGGGAAGATCTGCTCGATGCTCAAGGACTCCAAGTCGAGCCCTGGGGAGATCGCCGAGTACGTCTGGGAGAAGTGCAAGGAACTTCGCAAGCACTACCTCGTCGACAACAGCTTCTTCCAGTGTCGCATCGCTCAGGGCAATCCGATGATGGGCAAGGGCTCCGGCGCACTCGAGGTCGTGCCAGGCAAGAAGCCCTACGCGAGCTTCGATCGCATCGTCGGCGAGGGATTCGATGAAGTGAAGAAGTTCGTGCAGCACATCCGCGCCCTCCGAAAGTGGTCGCCGCTGTACCTGATGACATCGCCCCGCAAGTCGGTGGATCGCAACAACGCACTGCTCATCGGTCCCCAGGGCTGCGGAAAGACCGAGTGCATGCGCGCGGTGGCCAACGAGGACGATGCTGTGGCGATCTTCGCTCAGGGTTCTGATTTCCTGACGGCGTGGATGGGTGAAGCGCAAAAGAACCCAAAGCGCCTGTTCGAAGCCGCGGTGAAGCTTCACAAGGAGTCCGATCGTCACGTCCACATCTTGATTGACGAGATCGACTCTGTTCTGAACAACGACTGGTCGACGAGCAAGATCAACCTCTCGCTCGAGTTCCAGATGATCATGGACGGCGTTGTCGACTACCCGGGGATCTCAGTCTGGGGCACGACGAACCATCCCGAGCGAATCCCGATGCCGATGATTCGCCGTTTCTCGCTCGTGTCGATCGTGGGGCAGCTGAACTTGGAGAATCGCGTCCACCTGCTCAAGCAGTTCATGTCCGTGCTCCCGCTGTCTGACGAGTTCGATGACGAGGTGTTCGAGGAGACAGCAAAGCGCCTCGAAGGCGCCACCGGCGATGTCGTCCGCAAGGTTTGCGAACACGTCTGGCGGAGTGAGATCTCCTCGTTCATCGAGAACCATCCCGAGGAGGCTGATCGCATGCTGGAACTCATCAAGCGACACGGCTACGACCCGATGACGGGAAAGACGAAGCAGCTCGAGCCCCACGTCGCAGACCGTGAAGAAAACAAGATGACCTACGGGGGCTCGGAAAAGTCGACGAAGCGAGAGGAGTTCCTCAAGTCGTTCTCTCGTGTATTCACGGTCGAACCGAAGTCGCTCGTACGCGCGGCTGATGTCGCTCTGGACAACATCGGAATCATCAACGAGATCGAAACCGCGAAGCAGACCTATGCCGAAGCGGAGAAGTTCCTCGCACAAGTGAAGGAGCAGCGCGTTGCAGATGCTCAGCCTTCCGCAAACGCTTAGCTTCATCAATGACGCGCGAGAAGCATGGCCCTTCGATGAAGACCCTGGAGTTGGCGAGCACGACTTCGGAGACTTCCTTCTCTGCGTCACAGAGCACGACTCAAAGAAGAAGGGCGAGATATCGACGAGGTATGTCCTCAAGCATCGAGAGCACAAGGCTGATCCTCTCTCGATGTCGTACAACTGGAACCTTTTCACCGAGAACATGAACAGGCCTCCGTCCAACGTTTTGGGCGAGGCGGAAGGAATCGATATGACCGCAAAGAGTGCGATGCACGACGATGACATGCGTGAGCAGGTCCGTCTCAAATGCAGGAACGACTGGGACCTCGAGCTGAACGAAGACCAGGTCTCGGTCTGCATCATGGAGATGGAGAAGCAGCGACTGTCGCTTTTCCACAACCAGATCTGGCCCAACGAGCGCCGCTACAAGAAGAACGACCAGTGGCGGTCTCGAGTGACTTGGGACAAGACCATCGACGGGTACCGTGCCATCGCGCATCGAACGGGTCTGTTTGCTGGCGTTGATGCGCCGGGATTCACGTTCGAGAAGAACGATGACGGAAACGAAGACATGGTCGCGCGAGTAACGGTCTATCGTCTTGGGCCGGACGGAAAGCGGCATGCTTTTGTAGGCGAGGCTCGATACTCCGAGTTCGTGCAGCTCGTGGACGAGTGGGAAGACCGAAAGAAGACGGGGAAAAAGGTCCCGAACCACAAGTGGGCCGATTCCCCTCGGAACCAGCTTGCTGTCGCTGCCGAGCGCCAGGCGTTGCGGAAGGCATTCCAGGATTGCGAGGATGCTCAGGCCATCGCTTTCCCGATGGCAGAGACGGCTACCCCGGCGCCAGAGCCTTCGCTCGAGGAGAGTCGAGGCGCTCCCGTTCATCAGGACGAAGCGCCTGCGGCAAGCGCCCTGGCTCCCGAACCCGCTCCTGCTGAGGAGAAGAAGGAGGAGAAACCGAAGGGGGACTACGTGGGGATCCCCAAGTCCGGATTCGTCCTTTTCTCGAAGTACAACAAGAAGGAGCGAATCATCATGCTGATCAAGAAGGAGGGCAGGACGATTCTTGCTCTCGACAGTGGTCAGCGGGTGACAGTGAGCGACGACGGCTACGAGGTCGATCGGAGAGATCGCACCGACGAGTACAAGGGTGGTCGACAGTGGGAGGTCGGTGACCAGTACTACGAGGGCGAGGAG
>Ga0114919_10000210_pt1 | contig 41649 bp, 22 predicted proteins | sample BlataG_FD_88682 | JGI IMG/M metagenome (GOLD analysis project Ga0114919, IMG submission 88682) | Deep subsurface microbial communities from Black Sea to uncover new lineages of life (NeLLi) - Black_00105 metaG | ecosystem: Environmental > Aquatic > Marine > Oceanic > Sediment | place: Atlantic... | reverse complement strand
TCACGGGCGGCTAATAGAAGTGTGAAGGTCGCATCGACACAGTGCCGGTGGGTGGCGGCGGGGTCATCTACGCTGCGAGGAACGGAGGGCAAGGCGCCCTGATGCAAAACGACGTCGATATTCTTCATAGCCGAATGGGCGACCTCCGCCTCGCCCATATCGGCCTCTATAAACTCGATTTTGTCTAAAACGTCTGTGAGATTGCTCTTTTTGCCTGTGAGCAGATTGTCAACGACCCTTACGAAACAACCCTGCGAAACGAGCTTAATTGTTATATTGGCACCAATGAAACCGGCTCCGCCGGTCACCAGGAATTTTTCCATCAAACAAACCTCTTATAAAAAAATGCGCATAAGAAAGACCCCATTTTATGGGGTCCCCTATTAAAAGTCGTAATATTGCTTCAGCATTAACTCTGCAATCGCCCATTAGAACATTTGGCGGTCCGGCTACCTCGATGCTCATGCAAGCTGCACCTGCTGTTGATATCTCCTGTAAGATTTGAACTGCTCCTGGAAATATCCGCCCTTTAGAGACGGCGCTCCTAAGAGCACACAGCCAAGCACTTTTGCGTCCACTTCGTCCATTTCGCGAATGGTCCGCTGAGCAGCACCTCTTTTTGTCGCGGCAGCATTGAATACCAGAACTGTTCCATCAACGAGCTTTGCCAGCACCTTGGCGTCACTTATTAACAGTACCGGCGGGCTGTCAACTAATACATAATCGTAGTTCTCGCGCTGCGTTCTGAGCAGTTCAGCCATCCGCACACTGCCGAGCAACTCGGTCGGATTGGAAGGCAGCAGTCCTGCATCAATTATGTCAAGTCCCTCGATACCGCTGGACCTTATAGCTTCGGGCACACTGCATTGGCCCATAAGGACGCTGCTCAATCCCAAACCAGAAGTAATCCCCTCATCAACATCGAGGTCGAGAGCTGCGGTTTTGGGGAAGAGTTTTTCAATACTCGGTCGTCTGAAATTGGCATCTATCAGCAGTACCTTCTTATCCTCGGCGACAAATGCCGTCGCAAGGTTGACCACCACGGATGTTTTCCCATCGCCTGCCGAACCGCTGGTAACAAGCAAAGTCTTCAAGGACGCACCTGTACCGGAGAGCTTCAAGTTTGTCCGACACCGCCTGTAGGATTCGCTGATAAGTGAATAAGGCGCCTGGCTGACAACATGGCAAAGGTCAACGCCTCGTACCTGATTATCTTCAGCCGCGTCAGGAACAACTCCCAGAAGTGGGATGTACAAATGTTTTGCGACATCTCTGGGCGTACGCACCAGGTCATTGGTCAGCTCAATCAGAAAGGCAAGTGCTATACCAACCAAAAAGCCCGCTATCGTCCCGCCTATGAACCAGAACCACCACTGCCGAGAGGAAACCATCTCCAGCGGTTCAGGGGCAAAGCCAATGGCCTGCACTTTTGGCGTCTCCGGGTCGCCATGCATTATGCTAAGTTTCTCGATCTGCATTTTGATTTCGTCCAGCACTGCGGTTCTTTCATTCCTTATCTTCACCCCCCTCTCGTACTGAATGCGAGCCAAATCAAGGTCTTTCTTTCTCGCCTCTGCCTCCTGCCGGAGCATCTCCAGTTCTTCCATCCTTGCCCGAAACACAATCAAGCCATCGACCGCATTTTCGTAGTTGGCCTGTCTGGTCTGTTCAGCAATCTCGGCAGCCCTGAGTTCCCTTTCGTCTCTGATTTTATCTATCAGGTCTTGCAATTGGCGTACTTCTCTGTGGCCTGGGCCAAACTTGGTGAGCATACCTGCAAGTCGGGCTTCTATGAAGGCCAGCTGCTGAGCAAGCACGAGCATAACATTGTCTGACTCGATTATATGTTCTATCTGCACAGTTACGGGGCCATCCGTCAATTCTCTGAAAGTCTCTACTTGTGCCTCAATCTGCCTGATTGTCATTTCCATCAGGTTCTTCTCAAGTTCCAATTGATTGAGCTTCAGGGTGACTGTGTGCTGGCGCCAACGTCCGACACCGGCAGAAGTATCAAGGTCGGTTAGGTCAACTGCCTTGCGAACATCATCCAGGGCCGCCTCGGCGATACGTAAATCATTCTCAATGACATCCCGCCGCGCTTTAAGCTGTGTCAACTTAGTGGCAACCTCTGCCCGCGCTGACCCTCCTTGCGAATGGACAAACAGGTTCACCGCTTCATTAGCTATGGTTGCCGCTTCTCCAGGATTACGGCAGGTCATCGATACCTCAATAAGATCGGCATCTCTGTGAGCATAAGCACCCAAGTATTTGTCCAGATATTTGACGGCTTTCCTGGGGTCCTCATCTCTACGTTCGAACCAGTCGGTTTTGCGAACTTTATCCCTACCGGTCAGGTCGTTGAGACTTTGCTGTTGCTTTATTATATTAGCAAGTAACAGACGATGGCCGTATAGAATATCCTTTTGGAGCAGAGGTGTAATGATAGCCATAGGGTCTGTTTTAGCAGGAGGTAGAACTTTAATATAGGCCTTGGCAGTATATTTTGGAGCAAATCTTCTTAATAGAAACCAGGTCACGCCGCCGACTATCAAACCCACAATAGTCAGTCCAATTATCCACAACATTTGGCGGCGCAATATTCCAAAAAATTCCCTTGGCGTCAGTGCGGTAGCCGCTGGAGGTCTTAGTGCGGCCGGTAGCGACCCCGACCGTCGGGGCGACCTTCTGTTCAAAGCCATAGGTTTCTCTTCTGCCATTTTTATTCTCCAATCAGAATTATCCCATTAAAGCAAACAAAATATTGCCATTGCATATAGTACATTTCCCACACGAGGCCCCGACCGTCGGGGAGGCATCAACTTGGACGCATCCCCGACCGTCGGGGCATCATTGAGAAAGACGTTCGATAGCTTTTTTTATGCGGTCCTTATCTTTATATGACAACGTATCTGTTCCGACTTCGAGTGCTTGTTTATAAGCACCAAGTGCTGTTTCTTTGTCTCCAAGTGCTTCTTTTGCCATGCCTAAATGCTCATACAACTCCGGCGGCTTCTTGATGCCCTTCTGCTCATACTGCTGCACCGCCGCTGTCAGGTACTCAAACGCCTGAGAGTTTTTACCGTTCTTATGCAACACATAACCATAAGTATCCATGATGCCAGGTTCATTTGGTAACGTATTGTATGCCTTTTCGGCATATCTGAGAGCCTCGGCTAACTTTTCACCGCTCTCAGCAAGCATATACGCTAAATTATTCAGAACACTGGTATTATTCGGCATTTTGACCAATAAACTTTCGTAATCCGCGATAGCCATCTTAAGAAATTTGTTATCGGAGCTTCTTTGATAAGCGAGGATTAGCACTTCGGCCTTTTTCACCATATATTCGACTCTTCGCGGGCTGTCGGGGCCGGTCAGCTGGATACACTTAGTAATATGAGCTATGGCCTTTTCGTACTCTCGGTTAATCTTCGCCAGATTGAACAAAGTGAAATGGGCAGCCAGTGAATCCGGGTCGGACTGGAGTTTCTCGGAGCAATACTTTTCAACCTCATCAGCTCCCAATATAAAGAACATCCGCAGTAATACCTCAGAGGCAAGCTTCTCATTCGTATGGGCTTTGTCAACAGCCTCGCGGCAATATTCTATTGCGGTTTTCTTGTAACCAAGCTTGAGCTTGGCTTGAGCCATCCTTAAGAAAGCTACAGGGGCGTAATCCGTCTGTTCATATTCTTTGGCTATCTCAAAAAGCTTATCCAGCTTTGCGGGTTTCCAACTGTTCGTATTTGGTATCCCGGCCTGCAGGAGAAGTGAGTTCAAATACCCATCAAACGCCACTGCGTACAGCTCATCGACCGATAAGTCCTTCATACTCTGTTGAAGATGCTCCTGACGTTTTATCTGATAAGATTTGCCGTACAGTTGCTCTGCCCTGTCAAACTCTCTGGCTTTAACAGCAAATGCCCCTGCCCGATTAAGCCAGTACACGCTGGTTGGAAACTCTCTTAAAGTCTCATCATAGAATCTCCTCAACGAATCCTTTCTGCCGACCCGCTCATAAGTCTGCTCAAGTAATAACCTGGCCTCCGCCGGAACCAGAGGTGCATTAATTGCGTTTCGCAGTTCGGTTATGGCATCATCATATCCTTCAACTCGCAGATATGCCTTGGCAAGAGAAATTCTGGTCGCAGGGTCATCCAACAGTGACTTGCTTTTCTTTAGGTCATTAATTGCCTTGGTAATACTTCCATCATAGAAATATATTTCTCCCCTGAGCCGCCACGCCGCATGGTTGTCCGGGTTAGTTTCGAGGTATCGATTTGTAAGTTCCAACGCCTCCTGCAGTTGGCCTTTTCTCATTGCCAGCCACGCTCGAAGCAGAAGCGTCCTGAGTTCATCGGGGTACTTTTCCGTAAAGCTTTGTAATTTGAATCCGGCTTCTCTGATAAGGCCCACGCGAAGAAAAGACTGAATTTGAATTAGATAGCTGTCCACCCTCGGGTCAAGTGATATAAGCTTTTGAGAATATTTCTCCGCAGCGCTTTCGTCGTCCATTTTTTCAGCTACAAGCAGCAGGCCCCTGACCACACCGATATCATTTGAGTTACTCTCATACAACTGCTCTAAAACTCTTTTGGCATCCTGATATTGCCCCCGCTGAAAATAATGATTAAAGAGCAACATCTTCTCTCCAAATTTGTCGAGCACTTCCACAACTTCTTTATCCCGGCCAATGGCCCGCAAATATCCTGTATAGCTGGGTAACACTAAGTTCGGGTCTATTTTCATTGCCTCATCGAAAGCTGCACCTGCAACAGCAAACAACGCCTCCCTCCGTCGATTGTCTTTTTCCGCAATAGCAGTGCTCGTTGCCAGCTCCCCGAGCCGAACACTGTTTTGCAAACTGGGATTGGCTCTTTGCAAAGCCTGCAGAATCGCCACTGCTCTGAGCGGTTCCGTTGGGGCTACGAACTCGGCGTAGATGCCGCGCAACTCCATGTCGCCGGGAGTTAGAGCCACAGCCCTTTCCAGAGCATTCCTGGCTTCAATTATTTGCTCAGGGGTAACATTATCGCCAATCCTTCTGTTGCGCCGGTACAACACCTGAGCAAATCCCTTGGCAATAACGCTGTCCAGAGGGTTCAAAGATGCGGCTTTGCGAATGTCCTCAAGAGCCGCACGCTCATTTTCAAGAGCAGCATTGACACTGCCTCGAAGCATATAAGCGCGCGAGAATATAGGTCTTTGTTTCAGGCATTCATCGATTAATGTAATCGCTTCTTTGAAATCTTGTTTTGCAACCGCCAGACGAGCTGCAAAAACGTTGCCTTGACAAAGATCGATATCATCCCGCCGAGCCGTCTCTACAACTTGCGCTGCCAGCTCCCAGTCTTTTGTCTCAATCGCTATGTCAAAAAGGTAGCTCGCTGCAAGACGCCGTGGACTTGTTTCTTCTTCCCGCTCAAAAGTCCATCTACGAGGAGATATCTCTTGTGGCGTCTCGACTTCAAGGACCTTGTTTAATTCTGCAACGGCTTTCTTGAGCTCACCGCTGCCGCGGTAAAACATTCCAAGCTGGAGACTTCGCTGAACCGGGTCACTAAGTTTTGACAGAACCTGCTCTTCTATTTCGCTGCGCCTTTGTTTCGAGACTTTTCCAGGCTCCGGCTCAGAAAGTATCTGTTTGTAAACGAGAATCCGTGTATTCTCAGGGAAATATTTGAGAAATCGACCGACCAATTCTGTTGCCTTGTTCGCCTCGCCCTGATCTACGTAGTGCCTGCAAATACCAATAATAGAACTCTCACCAACGGAACTTGCTTGGATTGGCAGAAGTTTATTGACTAATTGGAACTCAAGGTCTCTGTATTGATTCAGTTCCTTTTTCATAACCTCAATATCGGCTGCAGCACTATCAACGTCTTTTTCTCGAACAAGGCCCCCCAGCAGGAAACCCCTACTATCCATGCGTGCTATATTCATTCGAGTTTGCTGAATCCTGGCCTGCACCAGGGCCAAGCTCAACTCAATTGTATTCGGATCATCCTCTGGCCTGTCCATCAATGCGTTTGTCACCTTGTCGAATTCGCCCGCACCAATATAAGTCCTTATGCGCAGTATTCGGCTTCTGTCATTTGGTGCGAATCTCTTCTCAAAAGCATCTATATTCCTTATGGCATCCTGCCACATATTGAACTTCATAATAGCTTCAACGTAATCCAGATATGCTTCAGGTACGGTACTGACAATACCTGAATAAAGGGCGCTTGTAAGGAACTCTACAACGATACCGGTCTCTGTACTGCTCTCAAAAACCTTTGCAAGCAGGTAAGAGAGATATGCAAATTGCGAGTCTCTTCGCCATGGCGGCTTAGATGGCTTAACCGCTTTACTTTGTTCGTAAGCAGTATACAACTTTTTCACAGCTGACTTTCTGTTTCCCTTGGCAAGCTCAAGCATTCCTCTCCACTTAACGATGTGGAGTTCTTGGCCACTACCCAAAATCTGTTCAATTCCGTGCACTGTGCGCTCCGCATTTGCCAGCCAATCCTGGGTTTGGGATTCTGTTCTTGCCTCGCAGGGCTCAAGCACCTCCTTGATGTATGCATGAGCAAGAAAGGAACCCAAAATGAATTGGTTCACCCTGTTTGCGTAACTCCGTGGCCCGAGTGTCTCCTGCGCATCCGGCAAAGTCAGTGCCTTCTTTGCCATTCCTATAGCTCGAAAGAGATGGTGCTTTTGCCCATAAATAGTAAACTTGCGATAGTGCAAATTCGTCACATTTATTGCAAAAGACACATTGTCTTGTTCCAGCTCGACGGCTTTTTCCGCCACCTCAATGGCCTTATTCAAATAATCAAGAGCAATTTGAGAACCTGAATATGATGAATAATCTGAATAAAAGTCGGAAAGCGCTACAAATGCCTCGGAACTCGATGGGAACCTTTTAACCAATGCCAAGTATTCGGGCTCAAGCGCCTTAATTTTGTCCTTGGCCTCCACATCCCCCCTGGCAAATATAAGCTTCAGCATTAGAAGATTTACATGGGCCCTCGGATTATCACCTGCCGCCTTAACCCCTTGCTCCAGCAGAGCCATGGCTTCGATGGCGGCTCTATCCCTTTCCTGAAAACTACCCTTTGAAGCCAGAATATTTCCCTTTTCGACCGCCGCCTCTGCCAAATACAGATACACAGCAATGTTGTTCGGCTCAAATTCCCTGAGCCGCTCGAGGTCAGCAACCGCCTCAGCAAGGGCCTTATCCTTGTTGACTACTGCTCCCATCCGTGTCATTTCAAGTGCAGCTCTGCCCCTGACCAGATACAAATAGTCGCGTAAGCACTGTTCGCGGGATTTGTCTTGCTCGGTCGCAAAAATGTCCCATTTGGCAGTATTCTCCATGAGCAAGTCCGCATCCTCAGCCACTTTGAGAAACTCCGCAGCTTCGGTGCGGACACGCTGCCAAATCTCACGATTACCGCTGTCAGCCAAAATATAAAAGTAGTTCAACCGGCTAAACCGCGCTTCGGCATTATTCGGATTTACTCTGACTACTTCGTCCCAGCACCACGGCACATAGCTCCATCGCTCAGCCACAACGTATGCATCTACAAGTTTGAAAAGTATCTTTTCCTTGAGCGCGTTGGTTCTCGCCCTGGAATACGCAGCGCGATAACTGCTCGCAGCCGCTTCATAGTCTTTTGCAAGCATTGCCGCATCGCCGTTGTTGAGGAACTTTTCCGGGTCTCTGCTTTTACCCAAAATCACCCAAATAGCACCCAATGCAACAACGACAAAAACCGCCGAGCCAACAAGTGCGACTTTTTTGTTTAACCTCCTCTTTGCCATAAAATTTCCCCTTTCCTTCTATTACTCGAGTTTTTCACAGCAGTTTTCACAACACACTGTCTGCCTCTTCCAAGTCAGGCCAATGTTCTTTTTCCAAAATGGGCAAAACCACACCCAAAAGCTTCCCACCGGCTTTGGTTGCCTCCTGTTTGCTCAGGAAAGTTTTGGCTCCGGAACTCGTCAAAAAATTCCACTCAACTTTAGAGAAGTACGAGTGCTTGCTGAGCATATTAGCATTCAGAAGGAAACGAGCGTCATCTCTACTGTTTGCATAAGTTCCGTTAACACTAAAAAGGTAGAAGGCCGAAAACTTTCCGCCAGAACCCCAAAAACTCGACCTCACCTCTTGGAAAACCAGATGTCTTCCAAGAACCTTCTGCGCTCCACTGCTCCTGGGAATTGTGAACTTCACCTCCTCTGAGGCCAGCAACTGATGCCCGGTACCTAAATGGCATTCTTCGGGCACGTGTGGCACGCAGTCTGCAAGCTCATAATAAGTAATAAAGAGCAAACACTTGCGAACTGAGCTATCAAGCGGAGCATCAGTGTCTTCAAGGACCCACTGAATATAATCTTCGGTACCCAATTCTCTGAGCGTATCTTCATTTTCTATCCTAAGTTTTGAGACTACTTTATATGCGGCTAAATCCTGCTCATCCAAAAGCTCTAAGGACTTTTTCAGCGGCCATGGTTCCTGTTGTATGTCAAATTTCGACATAACACCTGAACCCAGTGCGAGCACGACCACACATATCAAAAATGCCGGCTGCAAATAAGCTTTCAAACTGTGTCCGGTATCCTGCATCACGCACTGTTCCTGCGAATGATAACATCCTCGGTAATAATCTTGGATTCATCAACAAATAGACCTGACATAAACCACGCAAGAAAACCATACAGGCCAAAAGCCAATGGCAGCATTGCCATACCAAGCATATCATGGTAAACGCCCTGAGTGTATTTTGGATGTATCAGCACATAAATGAATCCGGTAAATGTAACTCTTACGACATTGCAAAATATTGCTATCGGTATTGTGCTGGCCAACAGGACAAACCTCTGCCATAACGGCCTGTAGTGTAAATATGCCATAGCCACACCCAAGGCCAGAAAAACCATTAAGAGGCGCATTCCGCTGCACGCCTCAGCCACATCCAATGCCGGCTCCAGGGGCTTGCCTTTGTAAATCACATCTATTACCACGCCGCTGGCGGTTGCTTCCAGGCGAGGGACTAAATTCAGCAGGGCCTCCGCTATAGCTGCGGCAAGTTTGCGCATCGGAATAGTCAACTGAACATAGGCTCTCGGCGGCAGCGGCACAGCAAAAACCAAAAAAACAATAGGCAGCCACGTATATTTGACGAGTCGCCACCCCCCCAGAAACAACACGACCGCCCCGAACGTCGCTATCATAGCAACCGGCCGAAAGTATGCGTATCCGGATGGGCTGATTTTGTTAAGAGTATGAAGTGCAAGCAAGCAAATTAGCAAAAACAAACCGAGATAGTTTGGCTTGCATCGAAGGTTTAAGAGCTTTTCGGCGTGCTGGTTTAGGAAGTATAAGCTGAAAAGCGGGATAAGAAAGCCGTGCGACCAGCTTAAGTCAGTAAGCCAACTGCGGACAAGACGCTCAATCTCATTGTGAAAAAGGCAGCACAGCAGTCCCCCTATTATCAATATCTTAACGCAAGTATGCAGCCCGAGTTGGCACCACTGCTGCTTTTGAGGCGGCGTACCTGCTCGGGATGTCTCTGCAAGAGTAGAGGCAATATTGTCCACCATAGCAAAACTAAAAGCCAAGAATAAATAAGTAAAACCGTGGGCTCCCACGGTCTTACAGTTTTTGTTTTATACATCAGTTACCCTAAAATGGCCACGGGCTGTTATAGAAGTCTCTGTCTGCGAAGTTACGGTCGTAAATAAAGCCAAACCCGTAAGTGGCCCTGAAGGAATTTCTCAGAACTGCACGCCATCTGGCGGTTGCGTGGGTTCCGACGTTAATCAAATCGTTCGGCTTGATAAAGAAATCCGGCTGTTCGCCGCTCGCAATCTTGTCCAAATCCACCATCACTATTTCTTCTTTTTTCCTGCCGATCCTTCTTACCACCTCGCAGCGTTTCGGCCAAGCTAGAGGCCCCAAACCACCGGCTGCAGCTATCGCCATCTTCAATGTCAGCGGCCTGCCTGTAATAGGTATATATCCCTGTCTATTGACGTTACCCATAATGCAGAATTCGCCAATAACATCAACCGGTACATAAATAGAATCACCGGGCTTTACAACAATATTATATCTTGCATCTCCCGCCAGGAGCTTATCGGCGGGTATCTTTATCAGCCGCGTCTTTGCACCTGCGCTCCATTCGTAGCCGCTCACCGGCCGCTCTTCTACCGGACGAAACGGCCGGACCACAGGCTCAACCTTAATCATCGGCTTTGGCAACAACGGGGCTGTGCCTACCGGCATCGGAACCCACTTGCCATCCTGGAAAATCCACTCAATACGCTCGGCTTGCTCCTTGCCCACAACATCTCCCCTTCCCGGACCAGTCGGCTGGGCGGGCACATCAATAAGTTCATCTACGCCGCCAACAGTAAATTGTTCGTCCATTTTTCCCCCACGAGTACCCGGCTCAGCAAACGACTTAAGTAACTCATCAAGACCTATATCTTCCTGCCCGCGAGAACGACCGGGCTCGGTCATAGTCGACTGGAAAACCTGGTCCCAGCTTGTCTGCCTGGAGAGATTTTCAGAACCAGGTTGACCTCCCATTGTCTTGAGCAGGCGATCGATTTCTAACGGCTCTTCCGGTCCCGGCGTACCGCTCGATAGCGTCCGCCTTTGCGGCAAATCACTTTCGGGCGATTCAACCACCCTTGGACGAACCGACCCGACAGATGGTGACGCTGTCTCTGAGGTATTTGTGCGTCCATTCGCAGCCTTTTCCCGGCGGGAGCGTTCTGCCAATGTCTTTAGTATATCACTCACACTGACTTGCTCATCTTCCGCTGGCCCAGCCAACATTCCCAAGTTTTCCGACGAACCGTAACCACCGGCCATCTCCTTCTCGCTCGCCGGTTCCTGTGCATCGTTGGCCAACAATTCGAAACTGTTCTGCGCACTCAAAGTACCAAGTTCCCCGTCTGTTGCCATTTCCGAGGAAGTTATAACTACCTTGCTCGCCGGCCATTGATGATGTTGTGCACGAGGCGCAATTATCTCAAGCATCTGCTGCTCCGAGACCCCCGGCTGTGTAATGTCCGGCAGCTTTATCTCCGGCTCAAGAAGTGGAATGTCAAATCCGGGCCTAATTAACTCGGGTGCCGCTGTCTGGCCTTCGATAGAACGCGAAACAAAAATGTAACTAACGTTAAATTGATGTACCCCACCTGCTGTCGCAAGCGCGTCAGTCAATCTGTAATCATACCGTGGAATACCATATCTGCCCGGAGCCGGGACACCGACACCAATTATCGAATACGTGCGCTGCTGTGAAGCCAATAAAGTTACGACAACCGACGGCTCCCTCAATATGCTCGGCGAGAGTATCCGCCTTATCTCCTCTTCAAGCTGTATCTCAGTCAATCCGGCTGCCTCAACCACAAAAACCTCAGGTATGGATATCTTGCCGGTTTCGGTGACAACATACTCGTTTTCGAATGGAGCTCCCTCTTGAAGCAATTCGAAGATTGATATCCTGACGACGTCACCCGACGAGAATACATAGTCAGTCTCCATTGCCACGGTGTCTGCCGGTCTCGGCTCCTCTCCTTGGTCACAGGCGGCCTTCGTCTCTTCGGCCACGCCCAGTGAATCCAGTATCACATTGACAGCGGGGACAGGACGAAATCTTCCAACCTGTGTCGGGTCGAAGAATTTATTTCCGCACCCGGATGAAAATAGCAGAAGAAGCAGCGAGCAAACGGCAAACAAAATGAACATATTTTTGCCCTTTGCGTTCTTACTTCTTTCGTTTATACTTTGAGCTTGTATTGTTTCCATGGTAGTAAACTTCCAAAAAAACCAAGTTTTTGTTTGTTCCAGACCCCTAAAACAAAGAAAAACACCTGTTCACACGGAAATTTATCGGTTCAATATCGGGCTCGCTTAACATTTTTTCTTCTGTAAAAGCAATATCACAAACAAATTAGATTTCCCTGCTAAAACAGGCCGAAGACAACCTCCAAACGGTGTCTGACGGACGGCATAAAAAGGCCCGTTAGATAAAGATGCTCATTTTGCGACCGTCATAACTACAAGCATCTAAAGCATTTACGAAAGTGACAAGCATCTGCGGCACATTCACCAACTCACTCGGCGGTTATAGTGAAATATACAAAGGCCCCTCTACATTATGTAACCAAAGATTTTGTCCGCCGCCGCCGCCGATTTGAGGCCGATAATTATCGCAATACCAGTATAGACAAAAAGCCGTTTTCTTCAGAAAAAAAACGCAACAAGTGATAAAAAACGCTCCCTGTGGAACCGGCTGTCTCTGGCTGCAGATTGCGTGCCAAAGCTCAAACTCGCCCCAGGCGCTCTTCAGACAGGACAAAAAACAGGCCAAAGAAGAGACCGCTTAGCTTTCGCTTTGCGGTTTTCGTGCTCGAGACTTTGCTTGTGAGCAAAGGTATCAATCATAAAGCTGACGACCGTTCGGCACCCGCCCTATGGATTTCGGTGAGCTTGAGGATATGCAAATCAATGACCTGCCCGGCCTACTTCAAATCTATCTTAACCACTCGCCTGAGCCGCGAGCCGCCTGCATCAGCCGTAAATATCTCTATCTTGGCAGGAACCAGAACGCCGCCCTTCTTAACCACCCCGTAGTCATAGCCCCGAACTACGAAAACTGTCCCACCATCAACACTTGCAAACTGCAACAAATCCACCAACGAAGTGTCCCTGCTCTGATAAAAAACTGCGGCCCCCAATCGCTGGGCCGGCTCGATATCATCTCTGGTCCGTCTTTTAATTTGGTAATACCATTGCCCCTCCACTTTGACCGCCATGGAGGTTTTGGTAAATCCGACTGGGTCATCTGCTAAACGCACCGGGGCCGTTACTATATAGAGTATCGCTTCAGCAAGGTACCGCCGGCATACGTTAATCGGCAATGCGTTTACTTTCCCACCGCCAGCCAACATCGCAAATCGGCTCTGTGCCAATTCACAAACAAAGCTGCCCTGCGGCTCGGCTGCTGAAATTCGAATAAGATTCGACAACGGTTGAATCTCGTAATGCTGCTCGGTCAAATAGTAAGTGCCGTCCGGCTGATAGAAAGTAACAATGCAGTCTAACTCCAGCTTGTCCGCCTCAATCCAGGCCCGGCGCCCGCCGGTGGCCTGCAGCGCCGGCGACGCATAATCAGGCACAACAAAATTGGGGTCACTCAATGGGCCGTAAATCAACTGGTCTTGCTGGTATCGCTGCTCACAGCCCGTGACAAAAAGAGCAGCCATAAGAACAAAGCAAACCGTTTTTGAAAGCCGATTAATCATCTCAATCACCTGCATTTTCTCCCCGTTAGAAGGGGACCCCATTTTGCCGTGTTTTTGCAAAATGGGAATCCAAGTAAGACGTCAACTTCTAACGGGGTTCTGTTTTGCATTTCGTATCCTGTTCTGCACTTTACGCTTGTGACTTGCCTTGCCGTAAGGCATCCTGTGGAGAGCATGTCAGGTTCGCGAGCTGCTCCATTAGTGCGTACCTTTGAGCCGCGTCGCTGCTGGCGAGTTTCATCAGCTCGGCCGCTACTTCGGGCTTGGATTGCTTGAGCGTGCGATAACGGTTCTCGCCGTAAGCGTACTCTTCGAAGTCGAGCGTCGGCGCTTTCGAATCAAGCTGCAGCGGATTTTTGCCCTGGTCTTTGAGTCGAGGGTCGAATCTGTACAGCGGCCAGTGCCCGCAAGCCACGGCCTTTTTCTGCTCTTGATAGCCCGCCGTCATATTTATACCGTGAGCAATACAGTGGGAATAGGCAATTAGCAGCGAAGGCCCGGGGTACGCTTCGGCCTCGACAAACGCCTTTACCGTCTGGTTGGTATTCGCACCCATCGCCACCTTTGCAACATAAATGTTGCCGTAAGTCATAGCCAGAAGACCGAGGTCTTTCTTAGGCGACGGCTTGCCCCCCGCGGCAAATTTCGCCACGGCAGCCCTCGGCGTTGACTTGGACATCTGGCCGCCCGTGTTGGAGTACACTTCCGTATCCAGCACAAGCAGGTTGACATCGGCACCACTGGCCAGGACATGGTCCAGCCCGCCATATCCGATATCGTAGGCCCATCCATCCCCACCAAGACCCCAAACGGATTTGCGGACAAGATAATCTGCGACACTCAATAGCTGCTTGCAATCGGCGCAGTCACTTTTGGTGCACTGGGCTTTGAGCTTGTCCACTCGAACCCGCTGCCGCTCGATAGCAGCTTGAGCGGGGTCATTAGCGAGGGTGACCTCTCGGAGCTCCTTGGCCAGTTCCGCATCGACGCAGTTCTTCTCCGCCACTTTGTCCAACAGTGCAAGTGCGCGTTCCTTGAATTTGTCAACTGTCAGGCGCATCCCCATAGCAAACTCAGCGCAATCCTCGAACAGACTGTTGCTCCAGGTCGGCCCCCTGCCGTCCGCCCTCTTTGTATAAGGTGTCGTGGGCAGGTTGCCACCGTAAATCGACGAGCACCCGGTCGCGTTGCCAATCAAGGCCCTGTCGCCAAACAACTGTGTGAGCAGTTTGACGTAGGCCGTCTCGCCGCAGCCGGCACAGGCACCGGAATATTCAAACAGCGGCTCAATCAACTGGCTGCCCTTTACGCTGGCGGCCTTGAAAAGCTCCGGGTCGGTATTTGGAATTGACAGGAAGTACGCGTAGTTTTCACGCTCCTGTTCACGCAGCGGCTCCTGCAGCGCCATATTGATTGCCTTTCGCCCGGTCGGCTTTTTGTCCTTGTCCTTTTCCTGCGCCGGACAAGCCAGGACACAGGCGCCGCAGCCGGTGCAGTCCTCCGGAGCTACCTGGACCGTGAACTTCATACCGGCAAAATCCTTGCCCTTTGCATCTGCGCTCTTGAAGGTCTCTGGAGCTCCATCCAAGTGCTTCGGCTCGTAGGCCTTTATCCTTATGGTCGCATGCGGACAAATAAAAGAGCACGTGCCGCATTGAATGCAAATATCCGGTTCCCACTGCGGAATATTGACGGCGATATTGCGCTTCTCAAACTTGGTCGTTCCGGTCGGGAACTGGCCGTTATCCGGCATCTTGCTCACCGGCAGTTTGTCTCCGTGAAATGCCATAAGCTCGGCCGTTACCTCCTTGACAAACTCCGGAGCATCATCCGGTACCATCTGCCTCATCTTTATCTTGCTCGTTACTTTGCCCGGGACCGTAACCTCATAAACTTTATCCAGTGCGGCATCAACAGCGGCATTGTTCATATCGACGACCTTCTGGCCCTTCTTGCCGTAGGTTTTTTTGATGGCATCCTTGATAGCCGCCACAGCCGTATCAAGCGGAATGATATCGCTTATCTTGAAAAAGGCCGTCTGCATAATCACGTTGATTCGCGCGCCGAGCCCAAGCTCCTGCGCCAGCCCGATTGCGTCTATTACGTAGAACTTCAGCTTTTTGTCGATTATCTGCTTCTGCACCTCCTGAGGCAGCGTATCCCAGACCTCATCCGGCCCGTGCATACTGGTCAGCAGGAATGTTGCGCCCTGACGTGCCGGCGAGAGCATATCAAACCGCTCCAGAAACGCGGGATTGTGGCAGGCAACAAAATCGGCCTTGCTCACAAGGTAAGGCCTTCGAATAACCTGCTTTCCAAAGCGCAGGTGCGAAATCGTAACAGCACCGGCCTTTCTCGAATCATACACAAAGTAGGCCTGGGCGTAATTGTCCGTCTGCTCACCGATAATCTTGATGGAGTTTCTGTTGGCCCCTACCGTTCCGTCCGAGCCCAGACCGTAGAACATCGCCGAGTAAAATCCTTCATCCGAAACATCAAAAGCTTCGTCAACTTCCAGACTGGTATTGGTCACGTCGTCAATTATGCCCACCGTGAAGCCCCTTTTGGGCTTTTCAGCATCGATATTATCGAAAACGGCCTTGACCATAGCGGGTGTGAACTCTTTTGACCCAAGTCCATACCGTCCACCGACAATCAGCGGGTATTCCTTAAAAGGCGTCTGGCCCTGGTCCATAGCTTGGCCAACAGCCGTCCTGACATTCAAATACAATGGCTCACCCAGCGAACCGGGCTCCTTTGTCCGGTCCAGCACCGCTATCTTTCTTGTGGTCTGCGGCAAAGCCGCAATGAAGTCCTTTGTGCTGAACGGCTGGAACAGCCGCACCTTAATCACGCCGACCTTTTCGCCCTTGGACGCCAGGAACTCGGTCGTTTCGTGAGCGGTATCGGCGCCCGAACCCATAATAACAATAACTTTCTCCGCATCCGGCGGCCCGACATAATCAAACAAATGATATTGTCTCCCGACCAGCTTGGCGAACTTGTCCATCGTCTGCTGGACAATCTGCGGCACAGCTAAATAGTATTTATTCACGGTTTCTCTGCCCTGGAAATAGACATCGGGATTCTGAGCAGTGCCGCTAATCATAGGCCTGTCCGGCGACAAAGCTCTGGCCTTATGTTGAGCAACAAGCTCGTCATCAATCACCGCCCGCATATCATCGAGTGTCAACTCCTCGACCTTCTGGAGCTCATGGCTGGTTCTAAAGCCGTCAAAGAAGTGTAAGAAAGGCACCTGGCTGGCCAGCGCGGACTGCTGTGCAATGAGCGCAAAATCCATAACCTCCTGTATGTTACAAGAGGCGAGCATTGCAAAGCCGGTCTCTCGACAGGTCATCACGTCGGAATGGTCGCCGAATATTGAAAGCGCCTGGCAGGCCAGCGACCTCGCCGAGATATGGAAAACTGTGGGCAGCAGCTCGCCTGATATCTTGTACATACTTGGAATCATCAGCAGAAGTCCCTGCGAGGCCGTGAAAGTTGTCGTCAAGGCACCGCTCGCCAGTGCACCGTGCACGGCAGCGGCTGCACCGCCCTCGGACTGCATCTCCGTAACCGAGGGAACCGTCCCCCAGATATTCGGCTCGCCCCTGGCTGACTTCGCATCGGCGATTTCTCCCATAGACGAGCTTGGCGTAATCGGATATATTGCAATAACTTCGTTCGTAGCATGTGCCACGTATGATGCCGCCGTATTACCGTCAATCGTTACCATTTTTCGCTTCATAACTTCTCCCATTTCTGTATGACAAAAAACACAATCAATTCAGCTCGAAAACATCCTCATCCCAGCAGTCCTTCAAACCACCTTCCGTGCCATTGGGTTATTGCAAATGAACGCGGCCAAAAAGCCCTTCATAACGGCCTCCGACACCGGCCGGCACACCAGGAAAATGTCTTTATACACCTTTTTATTGAGTTGGGCAACACAAAATTTCGCTTGGATATGAATCGGGTGGCTGATATTCCGTCAAAGACTTACTGCACCGCCCGAAATGACACTTTTCGCCGTGTCTTTTACCGGTCAAGGCCGAAGAATTCAAGCCACTGCTCGGTTTCGCCCTCGCTCAGGCCGTGGCGCTTGGCCGGCGGCTCTTTTGCCCTTGCCGGCCTCTTCCTGCTCAATTCCTCCTCAAGACCAGCCCAGAAGGTCTGTGATTTTAGCGATATCGCTTTCCTTGCTCTGGCCGCCCTTCGCAATCTCCCGTCGCTGCTGACGATTGTCAATCGCTTCGGCGCTGTGCTGGCCTTTATTTTGTCCTCTATTACTGTATCGGTATCGGTCCCGAAACCGGCAAAGAGCACCTCCAGATTGCTTATATTATCAAACCCGCTTTTATCCCGCGGCCCAGTCCCGTCAAAAATAATCTCTCCCGTCCGGCCGACCAGCTTCAGATATCGCCCAATAATCCTGCACAATCCAACATCACTAATATCCTCGTAGTCTTCTATATTTAGGATTGAGTGCAGCAGATTATGACCGTCAATAATTACCATCTCGCATTTTACACCTGGGTGGCGTGTGGTTTGTCAGGCATGAAGATTCAAAGAAATTGAAACCCTTTTAGGCAAAATCATTCTCTGTCGCTCTCTACGAGAACGGCAATATTTTCAACAAACGCTTCGGCTTCAGTGATCCACGGTTGAACCTGCGATTCTTCAAAACTCACAAAATCCATGTAGTCGCCCTCTTGACGCCGTTCAAAGAGGTCATTGAAAATCTGAGCATTTTCTTTAGAGACTTTGTTTGTTTTGACAAAATGCCGATTGAATAGACTCCGTACGCCTGTATGCTTGGATGAGGATAATCCCTCCCGAATAAGCAGGGCTGAGACGGCATAAAAGCAGGCATAATAAAGTCGGTTCACACATGGATTCCATCGGCAGGCACCAGCCAAAATACGCGCATCCTCAAGCGTTTCGCGTGCCTTCTTGAGACGATATAAAACCAACTCTTTGTTTGATTTGGTCATAATACTATCCCCTCAAGCTCGACATTTTGATGAAATGGCATACTTTTATAGAGGGGACTGTTCCATTCTTCTCGGCTGCGCACAATGCAGCAGAGAACTTCGTCACAACCCCATTCGATTTCGTAGAGGCGATGTCGAATTTTATCTATACGCTCATCGTTGACCGGGCCGTTAAGTAGGATGAGAAAGTCCCAGTCCGACTGTGCATCTGAATCCTTACGAGCCCGCGACCCATAAAGGAGGATCTCTGCCTCGGGCTCCATCTGGCGGACAGCCCGTTTCACCTGTTCTAATAATGCTTCACTATTCATACAATTATTATAACCCACATCTTATCAAAAGAGCAAATTATTTCCCGCTTGAAGGTTCCGACATCACCGGCACAACGCCAGGATTCAATTGATGCTTATTGGGTTGTATCAATCACATTCCATGCGACAAGCTCAACCTCAATCGCGTCAATGTACTTCCAGCAGTCACCACGTGGAACAATATCTCCATGGTGCGCGACACCGTTACGGCGATCAACACCTTCTCTTACGAGCTCGAAATTTGTCCAGGGTATTCTATTTTTACTCGACTCAATAAGCGCACCGAGAAATATGCTCGAACACTCAAAATGCCCCTCGTCACGTAGTTGCAACAGCACATCGTTAAGAACGGAAAAGGCTTGGATAAAGGGCAGGTTATGTGTGATATCAGCGATGTGAATCGCGAACGAAGCACCCTGAGCAAACGAGCCAAGTAGACATGCTTTGACCTTGTCGCGTAACTGCCGGACACCAGCCCACGAATCACGTAATTCTCGTAACGCAATTAGGTCAGAAATCATAATGATTACACAAACAACTCAGTGTAGCACAACGGCTAATGTCCCACCGCCAAACAGTATACATTCGGTTAAATATTCTGTTTTCCGCTATATCTTCTATTACTAAATTTGATTATCGACGCTCGCAATCGACAAATAGTCAATCCTCGAATCTTATTTCGCCCTGTACGATTGTTTTTTCGACTTTGGCTTTGAGTATCCAGCCGTGATAGGGGCAGTTTCGGCTCTTGGACAGGAATGTCTTTACGTCAACTTCGTACTCGGCATCGGGGTCGATTATGGCAATATCGGCCTGCTTGCCTATTCCGAGCGTGCCTTTATCGACGCCGATTATCTCAGCCGGTCCCTGCGTCATCAATTTTATCAGGTCAGGCCAATCCAGAACGCCCGGCTCGATAAGGGCCTTGACGAAAAGACCCAGGGCACATTCCAGAGAAGCTATCCCGAACGGCGCAGCTAAGAACTCCAGCTCCTTCTCACTTTGCAGATGCGGGGCGTGGTCGGTGACAAGAGCATCAAAAAGCCCATCGGCAATCGCCTGCTTCAGGGCCTCGACGTCCTTGTCCCCCCGCAACGGTGGGTTTACCTTGTAATTGGTGTCATATTCGGCGCAGGATTGCTCGGTCAAAAGCAAATGATGCGGCGTTACCTCGCAGGTAATCGGCAGCGAATCCTTTTTAGCCGTCCTTATCAGTCCGACCGCCCCGGCGGTCGAAATATGCTGGGCGTGGTAGCGAATCCGCTCCGGCGGAAGTTTTTTAACAAGCTGAATGTCCCGCCACAGCATCGCCTCCTCGGCCAGTGCATCTATCCCCGGCAGACCGAGTATCGTCGAATAATACCCCGAGTTCATCACCCCATCGGCGGTAAAACCGTCATCCTGACAATGCTGGGCCACAACCAAACCAAACATAGCCGCATACTTCATTGCCCGCAGCATCACCGCCGGGTCCTGCACCCCCCTGCCGTCGTCGGTAAACCCTACAGCCCCGGCCTCAGCCATCAATCCCATCTCCGCAAGCTCGATGCCCTCTCTTTTCTTCGTAATCGCCCCCATAGTATAAACGTGCGTCTTTCTTGTCTGTCTTCCCTTGCGATGGATGTATTCAACGTCGGTTTCATTTTCGATAGCGGGATTTGTATTCGGCATACAGACGACCGAAGTAAAACCCGCCGCGACTGCCGCCGCCGAGCCGCTTGCTATCGTCTCCTCTTCCTCATCGCCCGGTTCACGAAAGTGCACGTGGATATCAATCAAACCCGGCGTAACCAGCTTGCCGGCAGCATCGATAACCGTCTCGGCCGATTTTTCCAGCGGCCCTTCAATCTTGCCCACCTCGGCGACATCGCCATCGACGACAAGCACATCGCATTTCTTATCGATGCCGTTCGCAGGGTCTATCACCCGGCCATTCTTTATCAAAAGCCCAGCATTCATATTGAATCAATAATCAATCATCCGTAATCATTTTTTTTGTGCTGCTGCCTGGTTAACCAAAAACAAGACTGCCATTCGCACGGCCAGGCCGTTTTTTACCTGCTCCAGGATAACGCTGTTGCGGCCGTCTGCCACTTCAGATTCCATCTCCAGCCCCCTGTTAATCGGCCCGGGGTGCATAACCAAAATATCGGATTTCGCCTTTTTCATTCGCTCGACGGTCAGCCCGAAGTAATGCGAGTACTCCCGTATTGAAGGAAAAGGATTTCCGCCGAGCCGCTCGAACTGAATCCGCAGCATATTTATTACGTCAACCTTCTCGATAACCTCATCGAGCGAATAGCTCACCTTCACCGGCAGCCGAGCTGCCTGTGTGGGCATAAGGGTCGGCGGCCCGACAAATGTCACCTCGGCGCCGAGCTTTGTCATCGCCCACATATCGCTGCGGGCAACTCGCGAGTGCGCAATATCACCGACAATCGCTATCTTCAGGCCTTCGAGAGTGCCCTTGATTTTGCGAATGGTATAGACGTCCAGAAGTCCCTGAGTGGGATGTTCGCAGTACCCATCACCGGCATTAATCACAGAAGCATTTATGTTCCTGCTGAGCAGCTTTGGGGCACCGGCGGCACTGTGTCGAATGACAACGATGTCGATTCCCATCGCCTCAAAGTTCCTGGCTGTGTCCAGCAGCGTCTCGCCCTTGCTTACCGCGCTGGACTTCTTGGTAAACTCTATGGTGTCGGCGCTTAATCGGCTCGCGGCCAAAGCAAAGCTGTTTCGCGTGCGCGTGCTGTCCTCGAAGAAAAGATTCACTACGACCTTGCCGCGCAGAGGCGGGGCTTTTTTGACCGACCGGGTGCTTATCTGCTCGAACCCTTTGGCGGTGTCAAGGATATAAGTAATCTCTTCGGCGCTCAGGTCCCGCAGCCCAAGCAAATGCTTGCGATGCCACTTGAATTGTTTGCTCTTGCGTTTCAACGCCATAATCTCGTATCGCGTATTGCGTACTTCGTTATTCGAAACTCGATATTCGATAGTCGCTATTCGATAACGACTTCGTCCTTGCCATCCGATTCGACGAGACTGACCTGCACTAATTTGTCGGGTGCAGCATCGCTCTTGTGGCCGGCGTAATCGGCCTGTATGGGCAGCTCTCTGCCGAGCCGGTCAACAAGGACCGCCAGCTTTATCGCCCTGGGCCTGCCCAGGTCTATCAGAGCATCCATCGCCGCCCGTGCCGAGCGGCCCGTGAACAAAACATCATCGACCAGAATTATAATTTTATCGTCTATGTCGAAGCCAATCTCAGTTGTGCGAACCTCCGGCTGGGCGGCGCCCTGCGGAAAATTCAGGTCGTCACGGTAAAGCGTTATATCCAGAGTCCCGCAAGGCACATCTTTGCCAAGCTCCTGTGACAATCGGGTCGATAGTCGCTTGGCCAGGACCTCTCCGCGGCTGCGAATACCAATCGCGGCAATATCCAGCCCGCCAGGCGTCTCTGAGAGAATACGGCTCGTCAAATCATTGATAATCTGCTCGATTTGTTCGGAATCCAAAATTACCTTCATAATTTCAGCAAACCTTCAAATAAACCTAAATGCCGCCAGAGTATATCAACTGGGGCCGACAAAGGCAAGATTTCTCAATAAGTTTTCATAACCTGCATTTTCAATAGTGAAAACGGCGATATTATCCGGCAATCCACAATAATTTGCTTGAAATCAAAGTCCATTTATGCTATCATAATATTAAGAGTTTTAGGCAAGAATAACAAGTTGTTAAGGAGGCCGGCAATTGGTAGGGCCAGCAGCTTAGCCGGATTGGGGTTTGCTGCCACCTCTATGGTTATGTAATGTTACAAACAGCCAAAAATACGTTTGTATCAGCTTTGATAGTTTGCTTAGCGGCACTGTTAACACCTGCTGCGGCTGAAGAGCCGCGCCTCGAAAAAACACTTCATCCGCTCGGACTCAAACACGCGGGCGTTTACGCCTTAAGGCAGATAGAGCCCAACCTGACAGGCGCCGGCGTTAAGTATGCCGTCATCAGCCGAAGCTTTACATACATCAATGGCGAGCCCCAAAACGATTACCGCCCCAACATCGAGCATAACTGCTTCAAAAACAGTCAACTGACCTTTTATGACCAGGGCAAGCTGCCCGCAGGCGTTTCACCACATTCGACAGCTATATGCTCAATACTGTTCGGCGAAGACCCTAATGCGTTTAATCCTTACACAGGGCACTTCCACTACCAGGGTGCAGTTCCCGCAGCCCAAGGACAGGTCTATGAATTTTGGCATTTTCTCATCAACAACATATTCTCCCACTCACCGCCGGACGCAGATATAGTAACCGCCAGCATCGGCAGCGAATTTGAAGACTGGTGGACAAGGGGCATTGAATCTTTGGCGGAACACTACGGCCTGATAATCGTCGCAGGAATTGGAAACGGCACCAACGCTTATGACCCGCCTCTTTATCCGGGGGCCGCGGCAAACGTCATCGGCGTCGGCGTCGTTAACTCTGTGAACACCGAAAATCTCACAACCAATCTGGCCCATTTCTCCCTGGCCTATCCCGAGCATTCGAGTTACGGGCCGACCGGCAGCGGTCGTTCCAAGCCCGACATTGTCGCGCCCGGCAACTGCCTGTCCGCCGACGCAAACGAGCCAAACAGCTACGAAGCGACCGGTAACTTCTCAAGCTTCTCAACGCCGGTAGTCGCCGGAACAATCGGTCTGCTCGTGCAAAAAGCCAAAGAAGACCAAACGCTCAGCTCTGCCATCGCACCGGAAGGCGGAAATTGTGTAATCAAAGCCATCTTACTGAATTCCGCCACCAAGCTGCCCTACTGGCACAAAGGTCAACTCGGAACCGACGACAACCACACGGCACCTCTGGACCATATCCAGGGCGCAGGTATGCTCAACGCAGTCAGCGCCTACAAGCATCTAATCGCCGGGGCCCAAAAGCCCGGCGATGTCTCAACGACCGGCTGGGACAACAACCTGCTGGACAAACCTGAGCGGCCACAAAATGTTTACGGGATGACCATCGCCGAGCCGGGTGATAAAATTATTACCATAACCACCGCCTGGAACAAACACTACAAAAAGGCATATCCTTTTGAACCGGTGCCCGAGAAAGACAGCAACCTGCGGCTTGAACTTTGGGCCGTGGACCCCAATGACCCTAACAACGACTACCTGCTCGACTACAGCGACAGCAGTATCGACAATGTTGAGCACATTTACAGCCGGACCGACCCCAACTATACTAACTATGAAATTGTCGTTTCTCTCAGCGACTTCGACGACGAAAACAAGACAACCGGGATTCAACGATACGGCCTGGCCTGGAATATCAGCCCCGTTAAAATTAAAACGGCAACTTCTAACGGGGTCAGCGGCCGACAGGATGACAGTATCTTCTGGTATGACTTAAACGCCGACGGCATCGTTGACAATGCAGATATTATCATCATGATTGAAAACTGGGCGAGCAGTCGCGAATCCAGCGATAATTATCTGTTCGGAGATATAAATGCCGACGGCGCAATCGACGTCAAAGACGCAGAAATCCTTCTGGACTATGCGGACCTCAAAGCCGACTGGTACAAAGAGCAGCTTTGAGTTTGTAGTTCTTAGTTTGTAGTTTTTTGGGTTATACAGGCCACAGAGAGCAAAGAGAGTCTGTATAATATTCAGTTGCTCGTTAACGCAATACGAACCAAAATTCTCCTTTCAATTCCCGCTCATTTCTGGTAAAAACCACAAGTTATAAAAAATGCAGAATGTTTGTTTTCTTAATGTTTCTGCCACAGAGTTCACAGAGAATTGAGAGATTATGTCTCACATTTTTCTTATCTTTGTGTACCTCTGTGTCCTCTGTGGCTTTTTTTTATGAAGTTAGTTGTCAAGAAATCTCGGTTGAAGGGCACGGTGGTGATGCCGGCCTCCAAGTCGCATACCATACGCGCGGTTGCAATCGCCTCTCTGGCGGCCGGCCGGAGCACTATCCGAACCCCCCTGCTCTCCGGCGATACGCAGGCGGCTATCGATTGCTACCGAGCGCTCGGGGCCGACATTGACACATCCGGGCCCAAGTTCTGGAAGGTAACCGGTACGGGCGGGCAGATTAGCGCTCCGCAGGAGATTATTGATATCGGCAACTCCGGCACAACGCTGCGTATCGCAATGGGCTCGGCTTGCCTTGCCGAAGCCGGCCAGACAATAACGCTCACAGGCGACGAACAAATCCAGAGCCGCCCCGTTGGGCCGTTAATGGACGCCCTCGGTGATTTGGGGGCAAAATGCACAAGCATAAAAAACAACGGCAAGGCCCCCATCCAGATAACCGGCAAGCTGACAGGCGGAAAAACCTCTATCGCCGCATCCACCAGCCAATATCTGTCCAGTCTGCTTTTATGTACGCCGCTGGCAGGGAGAGATAGCGAAATAGACGTTACCCTGCTCAACGAGCCGGATTATGTGCAGATGACGCTCGACTGGCTCGACAGGCAGCAGATACAATACGAAAATCACCAGATGCGCAAATTCAAAATCGAGGGCAATCAAAGTTACAAACCCTTCGATGCTGCGGTACCCGCTGATTTTTCCAGCGCAACGTTCTTTCTCTGCGCAGCGGCCCTTTTCGCAGACGAGGTAACGCTGCTCGGCCTGGATTTCGCAGACAGCCAGCCGGACAAAGCGGTCGTCGATTATTTAGAGCGTATGGGCGCCAATATCACCATCGAGGCAAATTCGGTAACTATTAAGGCCGCACCGCTAAAAGGCGCCGAGCTTGATATGAACAGGACCCCCGACGCCCTGCCCGCAATGGCCGTTACCGCAGCTTTCGCCGAGGGCACAACAAAGCTGCTGAACGTCCCCCAGGCACGAAGCAAAGAGACCGACCGAATCAAATGTATGGCCGAAGAGCTGAAAAAAATGGACGTCGATGTTGAAGAATTGCCCGACGGGCTTATAATACGCCAAAGCACGCCCAGGCCGGCACAACTGCACGGCCGGGCAGACCATCGAATCGTTATGGCCCTGGCACTGGCGGGACTCGCCCTCGATGGCCAATGCAGTATCGATACCGCCGAGGCAATGAGTGTTACGTTTCCAAATTTTGTGGAGCTTATGCAAAGTTTGGGAGCAAATATGGAAGTAGTAAGTGCCTAAAGTGACAGCTTTGCTGTCATTCTGAACGCAGCGCAGCGAAGTGAAGAATCTCTTTTTCGTTGGCCAGATCCTTCGTCCGCCTTTGGCGGATTCAGGATGACACTTACGTGTCACTTTAGCTCACTTATTTCAAGGAGATAAGTGGCACAGTGATACTGGACTACTCGAATACGAAGGGCATGACCCTGCTGCTTGTACCCAAATAATTTTTCTATTAGCGTGTTTTTCTTTCCCAGGTGCCGGTTTTTTCGAGCGTCAGATTAAAAGGCCGCAAGATTACTACGCCAATATATGCAGCGATGGCCAACAGCAATATAATACACGCTCGTATCAGGGTAAAATAGTTTATAATTGATGTGTCGGACGCTCCGAAGCAGCCGCAGCTAATTTGAAGTCCTCGGTACAGAGTGGAGGCAAGGACAAATGTAAACATTGCAGCCATTGCGATAGATGCCAGCAATGCGCCGCCAACAAAGATTCCGACCACTAAACTTACGCAGACCAGCAGCTCCAGCCACGGCAGCGTCATTGCCACCAACATCCCGAGTTTAGGGCCAACAAGTTCGTATTCATACACACTGGAAAGAAAGTCATACGGCTGACGGATTTTCGGTAAGCTGCTCCATATAAACAGGCAGCCGAGACCCAATCTAACAACAAATGAAAAACCACAAAATAATCGTTTTCTTATTCGTTTATCGAATTTCATGATGGTTTTTCTCTCAACTTATCATTTTCTTCCTTTTTTGCCGCCCATTCTTGCCAGCCACCCTTGAATAAAGAAACATTGCAAAAGCCATCTGAGATAAGCTTAATGGCTACGCTCTCGCCGAACCTGCAGCCGGCACTTTGACAATAAACCACAATGGGGGCGTCTTTTGCAATATCAGCCATTGCTTTCTGACGCTCCACATCATTAGCATCTACTGGGACATTGATTGCTCCCCCCAGATGCCCCGCCTCAAAATCCCGAGTCAGTCTAGCATCGATAAAGATAGCATCGTTACCGATCAACTTGTGAACTTGCTTTTCGCTGACCTTCGGGATGAAATTGCCTAAATGGGCCTGCTGGATAGAAGCTGTCGCATTAGCATTAGCCAGCAGGCCTTCATTGTTGACAAAATGGTAAATCATCCCACAAAGCAATGCTGCAATGGCAAATCCCGCGCCTTGCACCGTCGACAGGCCAAGTATTGTGCGCCGGGAGTTGAGCATTGCTTTCGGCAACCACCGTTTTGCCCACCGCACAGATAAGATTATGGCAACAACAATTGCTGCGTATGTCGCAAGTCGTTTTCGGGCAGGGGCGAAAATGACACCGAGGTCAATTGGTTTCGCTGATACAATCAAACCATTGCCGTCCCAGCGCGGTGCCAACTGGGCAAATTTAACCAGCTTGACCGGCTCAGGCGGATTGAACAATTTCGCTTTACCGTTTTCCGTCCCTAAAAATAATTCGTAGTGTTCATATTCCCTGGATGTAACGTCGGACGTAACGTGAAGGATGACTGGGTGGGGACAGTTGTTTAGCACCCGACTCGTTAGCTTTCCAACTGGTACTGCATACACACCATGATCGCCCGCTGCTTTTTTTAACTCCGCCAAGGAACTACCTTTTCTTGAGCCGATGTATTCAGGTTTAACCAATTCACGGAAGTCGGGCTTTTGGCCGGCCAATTTCATCGCTGTGTAAATACAGTACAAGCCGCAGTGGGGATGACGTGTTTTGCGTTTGACGGATGCAGCTTTGGCCGATTCCTGGTTATTTTCGTCAGCGACAACTGGTTTGCCAAAAGCTATCAGGCCCACGCAGACGAATAACAAGAAACAACGTCGGCATGGACCGTCTAAGAGATTAAGATTTAACATCGCTGCCCACCTCCACTATCGGCTGGCCATTTTGCCAGATGTATTTGCCGGGACTGCCTGCGATATTAACCTTTGTGCCGTTTGGGATGTCGTCGGGAACAAAGGAGTCCAATGCATCGTGGTCAGGATTTAAGGTCATTTGCGTTCGCTTGTGATGCCATTTGGTTGTTTTGCTTCCATTATCTTCGGTTTGCTCCATATCTGCTTCCATAGGGACCCATATATCGTCTATCTTTTTGAAACGCACGTTCTTCAGCAGAAACGACATACCTGTTTTCACACGCCCTCCGGCGCGAATCAGGTCACCTTTTCTTTTCTGCAGCTCTATCTTTGCGATGTTGTAGCCGTGCTGTGGGTCGAACCAGACCTTGTATTTGCCGCGTGTTGTTACCGCATCGATGACGTAACACTGTGAGCTGCCTACCTGCTCTGTTTTTTGTTGCAATGATATGTTATCAGCTTTACGCAGAATCGAGTCTATCCTATCATAATCACCGGGACAAATACCCATCAATGGAGCACCCTTATACTGCATAGAGACCAATCTTTTCTTGCTCTGATGGTTTTTCTCGATAAAGACCCTGCCGTCTGTTAATTGTGAGAACTTTCTATATTGAATAAAGGATTTGCCGTCCCAGAGGAAACTGTTGTAGTTGGTTCTGCCAGGTAACAAGAAGCTGCGATGATAGACCCGGTTGCCGTCTAATCTGAATTCGCAATTCTGCTTTTCCATCCGGCCGGATGACCCCATCCGGACATACTCAATTTTACTTTCAGCTTTGGCTATAAAGGACTGGAGCTTATTCTGTGTTGCTGCGTATTTGTCCAGCAGTTCCGAGACGGTTAGAGAATCGGGTACTGAATCCTTTATGACAGGCGCAGGCGGAACCTTACCTTCGGCCATAATCTCAGCCGTCATTTTGTCGATTTCGTCAATAACATATTTATCCACATTCGGTATCAGTTCGCCATTTTGCCATGTATAATTAATAGCCGATACACCTTTAGCATAAGCCCTTGCTCCATCTGGAATATCATCTGGGACAAAGGAACCCAATGCATCATGATCCGGGTTCAAAATTATGTCAATAACCTTCTGATGTATTTTGGTATTATCGAAGAAATTATCGCCGGGATAGATTCTACTATATGCCAAATCTACTTCCATCGGCACCCAAACATCATCAACCTTTGTAAAACGAACGTTTTCCATAGAAAAAGACATTTTTTCTGTTTGTTTTAAGGTGTAGTTCGAAGGAAATACGACGTTACCCGGCTCTCTCTTACCGGTTGCTTTTGCGATGTGATATCCATGCGACGGGTCTATCCAGACTTTATATCTACCACTTTTTGTCTTTGCTTCAATGACATAACAGTTTGAACCGCCTATGTTTTCCATTTCATTGCGTACGGATATAGCTTTAGCTTTACGAAGAATCGTATCTATGCGGTCAGTATCTGCGGGGAAATAACCTCTTAAGGAACTGCCAGGGAAATCCCTGTCGCAGTTTTTAAACGTTTTACGTTTGTTATTTTCTTCCTCAATCTTGGCAATGGTTACACTACCCAAGGGTAATATTTTGTTGTTTGCGGATCTATGATATCTAAAGAAGGTTTCGCCATCCCATAAATTACTTCGGTAAAGAGCCTCATCTTTTGTCATATTAAGTCTTGCATTCAGTTTTCCCCATATGTTACGCCGGACATTGGCTCGGTTGCCATCAAAGCGTAGTTCATACTCATAAGAGTAATCTATAGAAAACTTTCCCCTTGCGGCTGTTGAGGATTTACCTTTACGCGACGTCTGGGCCTTCAGTATGAAAGATTTGAGCTTGTTCTGAGTTTCGGCATATTTGTCAAGCAATTCCGGGGCGGTAGGGTACTCTGATGCAATCGTTTGTAAAGGGATAAGCCACGTTACAGCAACAATAATTATTGATTTGTACATCTTATTCTCCTTATATTTAATGGTGTTTTTCTTAACAGTTCTAATGTAGGAAACGAAAAATTGGAGCTGAGTGCATAAGGAAAAACACTCAGCTCCACCAAAATACAATTATAGTCCGTCACATGGCATATCCTCGGTGGTGTTACATGCCTCTGGATCCCCTTCCTTTTCGCAAGGTACGTTGCCATTCATTATGCAAGTACCACTGCCTAAAGGATTCGTTTCACAGTAATAGACGGGGCCTGTTGTAGTACACCCCAAACTACCCGGGGGCTCTCCAGGTCCTGATGCAGCCTGGTCGCAGGTGCCTTCACCCGTACCATCGCAAGGGCCGCAAGGAGGGCCGGGGTGGAATCCGCCAATAAGTGATTTTGCACTTACGGTGCTTGGCGATGCCCCTGACCAGAGGACTATAATTCCCAGGACCAGTCCCAAAACAATCGATATTCGTGAAAAACTTGGAGCTTTCATAGTAAATTTCCCTTCCTACGGGGATAATTATCCCCACAAAAACTCAGAAAACCATCTCCAAAACAACATTATACATAAAAAACGACAAAAGTCAATATTTTACCTATCTTACCATTGGCAACACCTCTTTTCATTTCTGATTGCTCCCAGAACAAACAACTATTCAGTTCAACTTTGGAGGCATCCGAAAAACAGGGCTTCTACTACCTATTGCCAATAATTGCGAAAGTATTACGTAGAAAATTTGGATTTTTTTCACGCCCTTTCATAACTAATGTTTCTATAATAACTTACACGACAAAAAAAATTACAAAAAATCACAGCGCCAGCCGCTTTTGGCTTGGCCCGTCTCTTTTCTTGCCTATTTTAACATTAGTTTCTTGAGGTGTTTTCGAAGCATCAGCGCAATTCGCTTCTATTGCTAATAGCGTGGTCGAAGGAGTGCTTGTTGATATTTCTTAAAAAAATCTGCTTTGGCAGAAGAATTAAAGGTGTCCGCCTGCACCCTCAGGTGGTACTTTTTTGGCTTTAGACAGAATTCGACCATCTCGGAGCTTTGCGGAGACCCCTTAGGGCGAGCATCCAACTTTAGTCACTTTACCCCGTTATAAATCTTCATTTTTGTCAAATTCTATTATCACTTTGTAATTTCTAACGGGGTTTAGCTCACTTTAGTCACTTTACACTTAAAAAATTCACTTTACATCTAACAAATTATGTGGTATAATACTCCTCAAACAATTTGATAATATGGATTCAATCTTCAATTCGGAGGGTCAATCATCACCATCAACGCATCAACGCATTTACTCATCGAGATATTTATCTGGCGGCCCTTGGCCGGACGCTTCACGCTTCACGCCTCACGAGATACAAGCGCGACCAATTATAACAATATATGCAAAACAAACCCAATTTGCTGGATACTCAAATGAACGTAAGTACTTCTATAACAAAGGATTATGAAAATAAACCGCACCTTCCGGCTCGGAAAAACAAACCCAATTCAAACCCAAACAAACCCAATTTCAAAATAGGCAAAATAAACATAAGCATAGCAATAATAAAGGATTATGACAACGAACAACGAACAATCAACAACGAACGTTATTCAAAACAAACCCAAACAAACCCAATTTCACCCTGGCCCAGCTTGCTCGCTATACCAGGCTTGCCTATCCCAAGGGATTTGGTGTTGCAGAGGCGGGGAAAAGCTCTACAATAGGGATTATTAGTGGGCCGGGCAGTGGGCCGCGGCCAGAACGAACAGTAGCGAAGCAGCTATTTTGAAGGAGAATGCAGAGAAATGATTGGTTGTCATATTGGACGAGTGTTTCAGGTAACCGTTGCAGGCGGCTCTTATCAGGAGGGCCTGACTTCGGTCCTGCAGGGTGTTCCGCCGGGAATGCTGCTGACCGAGCAGGAGATTTACGGCGACTTACTGCTGCGAAAGCCGGGTGCCGACGAATTGTCCAGCCCGCGAAAGGAGCCGGACTTGCCGATTATCTACTCCGGCATAAATGTCGCCGATACGGTCGAAGGAGCCGGCAACAAGAACCACACCAACGGCACACCGCTGGCGATTTTGATTCCCAACCTCGACCGCCACTTCATCCACATCAAGCAGTACCAGAACACGAACCGCACGCCGCGCCCGGGCCACGCTTCTTATGCCTCGTTTATAAAGTACGGCCCGGACGACGACGCCATCGGCGCCGGCATATTCAGCGGACGCTACACATCCACCATCGTCGCGGCGGGATACGTCACAAAGAAGGTCCTCAAAAAGTGCGGCATCGAGGTTTTTTCTTATGTAAAAGAGATTGCCGGCGTGCGGTGCCCGGACATTGCCGCCGAGAAGGCACTTAAATACACCAATTCATACAAAAAAATGCGCCGTGACCTCGACCCATTCTACCAGGAGATTTACCAAAAGAAGCGCATCACAATGGAGATGAGGTTCCTGGAGAAAACTAAGATATTGGCTGAGATTGAGCAGGAGATAGACGCCATCCGCGCCAAGGCGCCAAAACTAAGCGACGCCGAGATACGCAATAAATACGGCGTACATTCCATAGTGAACTGTCCCGATATCGACGCAGCCGGAGGGATGGTTGATGCGTGCAATCGGGTCTCGGCCACGGGCGATTCGGTCGGCGGTGTAGTGGAGGTGGTCGTAACCGGCGTGCCGGCGGGGCTCGGCGAGCCAGTATTCTACAAACTCGACGGCGAATTAGGCAAGATGCTCGGCATCGGCGCCGTCAAAGGCGTCGAGGTCGGCGCGGGCTTTGCCGTAAAGGATATGACCGGCTTCGAGAACAACGACCAGATGCGCTCCGAGGACGGCAAAGTGGTTTTCGAGTCGAATAATGCCGGGGGCATTACGGGCGGCCTTTCCACCGGCCAGCCCATCGTCGTCCGCCTCACCATCAAGCCCACACCCACTATCGACAAGCCGCAAAAGACAATCGACAAATATACTCTCGAAAACAAGGACCTGGCCGCCATCACCAGACGCGACGCGACAATCGTGTCCCGTATCTGGCCCGTCGCCGAAAACTACACCGCTATGGTGATACTCGACCACCTCATCGCACATTACGGCTACCAGGAACTAAAGGGCAGGTAAAGCAGTGGCTCTGCCTTATCAAAAACAGGCCGAGCAAAAATAAAAAGCCCCCGCCGTTTTGCCCCTTAGGGGCAGCGGGGGCCTTTTTATTGGCGTTATTTCATTCGCAGCGCGCAGAACTATCGGCACGCGCATCGGCCGGCTATGGCCGAGGCACGGCCGCCTCCGGATCCGACAATCCCGTCTCATTCTGATTGGCCGAGCTATCCCTTGCCTTTACACGGAACTCCAGTGCCTGCATATCCATTCCTACCCAAACCTCATATAATGTGGAAGCTTGCCAGAACGTGCTGCTATAATTGGGGTTTTCGCATTCAAAGAAGTACCACACAGGCCCGCTCATCAAGTCCTGGGCCACTGTTGCCGTCATTGTGGCACCGTAACCCCACTGCCCAAGGTTGGGGTCCATATAGAACTCTGTCGGCAGGCCGTTCGGGTCCCAGGTCATCGGGTCAGGATAGGGCGGAGTCGTATCCGGCGACACGTGAGTAGTTGCGCAAGCTTCTTCCGACCAGAAGGTCTCATTATGTTGAGGCGATTTATCCCTTGCCTTGACGCGGTAGCAGTATGTCGTGTTCGGGTCAAGCCAGGTGTCCAGATAATACGGCCCATCCTGCCAGCCGCTGTCGTGGCCGGTAATAGTTGTGTTCTCGAAGAAGTACTCCACGCCGCTTGCATCTTCGGCAATCGTGGAGACCATTGCAACAGAATTCGGCGAAACCGCGTTTGGCTCTATCTCCCAGCCGGCTGCATAGGTCGGCGGGGTGGTGTCTTCTTCGCCGGCATAGGCGATGACAGACCAATCGGTTTCGTTGTAGTACGGCGAGGTATCGCGCATTTTTACCCTGTAGCCGTATATCATACCCGGCGTCAGGCCGTGTTCGGCATAGACGGGCGTGTCTATCCAGCCGCTGTTGGGCTCGCCGCTGCCGGCGCCGCGGTATCGGTCGAAGAAGTACTGGACATCCCAGCCCCACGCGTCGATGCCGGCCTTAGCTTCCATCTTGACCGCCGTCGCCGAGGTCATATATGGTACTTGGGCCCACTGCGCCGGGTCGGGCATTGGCGGCTTGTTATCGATGGCCAGCCAGCAATAGGCCAGGAAGGCCACATCCTGAAAGTCTATAAATGTATCGAGCGTAAAGTCCGCACCACCGCACCATTCATTGGCATCGGAACAGCCGGTCTCAAGCCATCTTTCGGCAAATTTTGCGAAGTCAATGAAGTCTATAATACCATCACGTACCAGGTCGCAGAACCTGCACGGCTCCGCCGTCGGATGGTGGTAGCCCATATCGACAATGCCACTATCAGAGACATCATCGGTCCGGGTCGTGAATCCTATCAGGCCGAGGTTACTTGCAAAATCGCTGCCGGCGTCCACGCAGGGACTCTGCTGGGACTGACCTGCGTCGAGCTGACTGAGATAGTAACCTCCGAATGAGCCTTCCACAAACAGCGGGTCTTGGTCGATGTTGCCGATGCCCCATTTGAGATGGTCTTCGTATCCTGCATCAACAGCGACATCGGGCCTGCCATTTTTGACGTCACTGTAGGTTACAGTAAGCGTTCCCATTCTCGGGTCATGCTCGAAGCCGGTGTCAACCGCCATCTCGTGCCCCCTCAATCTCGGTGAGTAGTTGTTCCAGAAGATACTGTCGTTAACGTCGCACTCGGCGTGATAAGAGCAGTACAGGCCGCCGCCGATGCCCGTCTTCGGGCCTTGACCGAAGGTGCCAGAAGCGACGTTGCTGGCAAAGGTACAGTTGGAAATGTTTGTGTCGGTCCACCAGTTAGCGGAAACGCCACCGCCGTCTCTGCCGGCGATGTTGTGAATTATCAGGCAATTCGTAATCTCTACGGAATTGCCGTCTCCGGCAATGTACATACCGCCGCCGGAAGTATTTGCAAAATTGTGCGTCACAAGGCAGTCAAGAATCTGCGTCGCCGAAGAAAAGCTGAATAATCCACCACCCTCGGCGACTATCCAGTCATTCGGGTCGCTCGGAACATTCGGGTCGATGAAAGCGTTCGGGTCATTCGGGTCAAAGACGTTCGGGTCAATAATGTCATTCGGGTCAAAGGCCATTCCAGCACGGTTGTACCTGATTGTACAGTCGCTGATTATAGTCTGCGGTGAATAAGCACAGAACATTCCTCCACCGTAGAAGGCGATGTTGCGTATGATATTGGAATCGACAACCTCCATCCGGCCAAACCAGAACATAGCCCCGCCGTAATCACTTGAGCTGTTTCTGGTAAATACGCTCTCGATAACGGTCACCGTGCTGTTGGGGTCACCGTATAAGCCGCCGCCCATGACCGCCGAATTACCTGCGAAATTGCAGTCATTAACTTCTATCACGCTGTTTGGCTCGCAGCGCAGAGCGCCTCCGCTGCCGTAGGAGGCATCGGTCGCTGCGTTGCCGTTAAAGTCGCATCCAAGCGCCGTCGAGACACAGTTGACATCATAGTTCAATCCGCCGCCGAAATCAGCCGTGTTGTCGATAAACGTACAATAGTTGAACGTCGGAGTACTGTTGAAGTCACAGAAGGCACCGCCGCCCTCGTCCGCCGAGCAGTTGATAATTGTGACGTTTGTAAATATCGGCGAAGCGTCCGGAGCAACATATATACCGCCGCCAAAGGCCCGGCTGTTGGGGTCGTTCGGGTCACTGACAGCGCTGCAATCACGGATGACTATATTCACGATGTTGGGTTCACTGTTGGAATCAACGAATATGCCGGCGCCGTTTTCGCCGGTGACACTGGCGTTGATGACAGTAAAGCCGTCCACGACCGTATTGGCGTCTTCGCCGCTGTTGAAGATAAAGCCCCGTGTGCTGCCGTTGCAGTCGATAATCGTGCTGGCAACAACATTAACATCGTCGGGATTGCTGCTGACCACCGTGATGGCTTTGCCGCGCAGATTGATATCACCGCTGTAAGTGCCCGCATATACCACAATCGTGTCACCGTCCTTGGCTATGTCGATGGCCTGCTGGATATAGTCACCGGAACCACTCACAATTATTGTCTCGGTTTTCTCGAATTCAAGATTAATGGTCCGGTTCGAATCCACTGTCACCTCGAATATGTCTTCGATAGACAGCGCCTCATTGGTGTCATTGACGTCATACCAGCCCCTGACCCTGTAGCCCTCATTGGGCTCGGCTATCAGTGCCACGACCGTACCGTGGTTGTACCAGCCGGCATTCGGGTCGTTCGGGTCGAGGTCCGGGCTCATAACGAGAGAACCGTTTGCACCCACATTGACAATCAACTGATATATCCCAATCGGGTAGTGATAGCCCATATCTACGATGCCTTCATCTCCTGCACCGAGCAAATTCGTGGTCAACCCGTCCATACCGAGACTTGCAGCAGAATCGCTTCCGGCATCGATAGCCGGGCTGTCCGCACTCTGTCCGGCTGAGATATGACTCAGATAGTAACCGCCTACGAACAGCGGGTCCCTATCGATATTCGTGCCGAAGTCCCAGTTCGGGTCGCAGCCGGGGTCGGCCAGTACAGCGTTGGAATCAACCACGCCGGGCACGCCTGGCACCTCCCAGCCCATAACATCGGAATACGAAACGTTAACCGTTGCCGGTCTCTGGTCAAGCTCGAAGCCGGTACCGATGTAAATCTGGGTCCCTCTAAGTCCGCTGTTGCCCCAGATGATACTGTCGTTAACGTCCACTGTGCACTGGTAAGAGCAGCTCAGGCCGCCGCCGTAGCCGAGGGTATTGGGGTCGTTGGCGTCACCGGCCCTGTTATGAGCAACAGTACAATTAGATACGAGTAAATCATTAAACCAGTTGGCAGAGAGGCCCCCGCCGTCTCGCAGCGCTACATTGTTGGTTATCAGGCAGTTCCTAAGCTTCGTCAACTGCTGCTGTCCGGCAGAGAGGTACAAGCCGCCGCCTGAAGTAGTGGTTATATTATAGCTGATTTCAGAATCGATAATTGTGTTCGGGCCCGCGAACGAATAGATACCACCGCCCTGTGCGATGCCGTTGGCGTCAACAGTGGTAACTACGATAAGGTTCGGGTCGTTCGGATTAAAGTTCGGGTCACCCGGGTCAATCGGAATCGGTGGTGCATTCGGGTCGTTCGGGTCGGGCAAGAAGTAATCTACAGTTGAACTAAGCCGAACGGCCTGGTTGTATCTGATGCGGCAGTTCGTGATTACCGAATCGGGAGAATCAACACAGAACAAACCGGCGCCGCGAGCAGACGTATTGAAGGAGATGTTGCAGTCGGCGACCGAGACGAAATTACTATCGGTAAAGTATATCGCGCCGCCATCTTCGGTGGCATCGTTGTAGGATAAATCACTGTCGTTGACCTCTCCGGCACAGTTCGAGTCGAAATACAACCCGCCGCCAAAGTCCGCGGCATTCCTCGCAAAGTAACTGCCAATGACTCTTATCGATGTGTCCTCATTGCAGTTTATTCCGCCGCCCTTACCCAACGAGCTGTCCGTAATGGTGATGAGCGAGTTCGGGTCGGTTATGTCAGGATAATACAAGATCGAGACATTCCCGGCTGCGATGTTGTCGGTGAAGTTGCAGTCGTTCACATCCGATACACAGGCAACATTGTGGTAGATCGCGCCACCACTGACATCCGCAGTGTTGGCAGTGAGAACGCACCGATTGATTGTGGTAATGGTATCGGAGGCCGTGTAGATCGCGCCGCCGCTGAAGTCTGCATGGTTGCCCGCGAAATTGCAGTCGATGAACATAACGTTGCTGTCGGTATTGCTGTACAAACCGCCGCCGTAACCGGCAGCCGAACAGTTCGTGATCGTGCAGTACTCAAATACCGGCGTGCTGTTGACGTCGACAAATACACCGCCGCCGCTTCCATTCACCGAGACGACGGAGTTGTTGACAGTAACATTCCTGAAAATCGGGCTGCTGTTGGCGCCGACGTATATTGCACCGCCGCCGGCATAAGCAACGCTGCAGTCGCTTATCATAACATTCACGATGGTCGGACTGCTGCCTTCACCGATGTATATACCGCCGCCCGGCTGGGCGAATAGCCCGCCGTTGACTATCGTAAACCCGTCCACCAGCATAAGTGGGCCCTCGCCGCTGTCGAAGATGAATGCGCGGGTGCTGTTCTGGCAATCGATTATCGTGCTCGCAACAATATTCGGGTCGTCGGGATTCGTGCTGACAAGAGTAATTTCCTTGCCGCGGAAGTCTATATCGCCGTTGTACGTGTCCGCGGCCACGATAAGCGTATCGCCGTTTTCGGCCACTGTAACGGCGTCATAAAGCGCCTCGCCGCCGCCGGAGACCTCAATCTCAACCGGCCTCCTGAACCTGACGTAGAAGACCTGGTTCGAGTCCATTACAACGTCAAGCTCCTTGGTGACAGAAACCAGGGTATCGTTTACATCATACCATCCCTTTAGGTAATAACCCAGCTCGGCTTTCACAGTCAGGGTTAGTTCGGTGCCTTCGTAGTACCAGCCGCTGTTCGGCTCGACCACGCCATGGATACCGGGGTCGTCCAAATCTTCCACTACGATAACACTCAGCTCGTACTTAGCAATCCCCTCAGCGTAGTGGTAACCCATATCCACAATATTAACGTCATTGACGCCGTCGATACACGTAGTGTAGATATCCATACCGATATTGGGGTCGCTTGCGTTAGCGCTACCGCCATCAACGCAGTTACTTTCTGTCACCTGACCTGCGCCGAGCTGGCTTAGATAGTAACCAGCTATGAAGAGTGGGTCTTCCTCGATATTGTTGCTGTCGGGGTCCCAGTTCGGGTCCCAGGCCCAGTAGCTGTTCACGTCGGGCGAGGTCCAGTCGTTCAGGATACAGTCCGTCTCAATGTAGATCGGCGGACCCGAAGAGCCCGTTATCGCCCTGCCAAGATTTACACGAGGCTTGGTTAAGTTAACCTTCGTATCGGTTACCGGATCGCCGGTTCGGATGAGCAGATTCCTGACCTCAGCAGGCGTTAGATAACGGCCAAGCTTCGCCCGGGCCGCATGCTGAATATCCGCCACGCAGCCGGCCGCGAAAGGACAAGAAGAGGATGTCCCGTTGAAACCAGGCCAGTAGTCGCCCGTTGTCCAACCGCCAAACCCTGCGATATCCAGAGTATACACAGGATCAGCCGGAGCAAGAATATCCAACATCTCATGTGCATTGGAGTACCCTGTCACCTGGTCGGTCGTATCGAATACAGCACCGACCGAGATAACCTTCGATATCGCTGAAGGCCACGAAATGCCCCAACCCGGGTACCCGTCGTTACCGGACGAAACAAGCAGCGTAATACCCACCCCAACCGCCGTATCGGCGGCGTGAGTAGCTGCAGGCGAGAACGCATCAGCCATGTGCGAATCGTTGAACGGCAGCCCAGGGAGACCCATACTCGTGGTAATAACCTTGATTGGGTTCGCAGGATCATCATTGCGGTGCGTTACACACCAATCCCATGATGCGATCAGGCTGTCGCTAAAGGCTTGGAAGGGAGAAATACCGGGGTTCGAGATCCACGTTACCTTCATAGCATATATTTTGGCGTTCGGCGCAACGCCGCCGATGTAATCGCCGAAATCGCCTAAAGAACCGGCCGCAATACCGGCACACGCCGTCCCGTGCGCCTCCATACCCATGAAGCCGGGTGCCGGATCGGGCATCGGGTCGCGGTCATTGGCACCAAAGTCGTAACCGCCTATAACCTTGCTGTTCGGGAAGGTCCCGCCGCCCAACAGCGGATGCGTATAGTCAACACCCGAATCCACCACGGCGATAGCTACGCCTGTGCCGTCATAAACTTGACGAACTTCCAGCGCGCTGGCCAGACTGATCGCCTGCCGCAGCATCGGCTCGAGAATGCGAACAGGTTCGATATGCGCCACAGCGGGATTGGCGAGCAACTTGCTAAGGCCGCTCATCGTCACCGAGCCCGAGAACGCTGAGAGGTTCTCGTAAGTGTGTCTCAAAGTAAACTCAATCGGCGTCAGCGAGGAAAGCACGGTCTGCTGACGTCTGGATATCTCAGCCTGCAAAACGCTCACGGACTGAGCTGAATCCCAATTGGTCACTGCACGAATCTCGGAAGGATCGACCAGCGTGACGATAACGTCAACCGTCTCCTGACCCGCGTCAAACTTGCCATAAATGCCCTGAGCATCCACAAGCCTCGGACCGCCGTCGCCTTCAAGCGCGGCATCTGGAATATCTTGGCTATTTCCAACATCCAATCTCAATTGATTCGGGTCGAAAGACGGACCAATGTCAGTGTTTGTAACAGTCAGTGCCGACGGCCTCGGCTCATACGGGGTGCCGGCAGCAACGGCAATCTGAGCACCATCAATCGCGAAATTGTCCCAGATGATAGAGTTGATAACCTCCACGATGCTTTCGTATGAACAATACAGGCCGCCACCAAAGCCGGCGCCCTCCCCTACACTGCCGCTGACTACGTTATTTGTAATAGTGCAGTTGGATACCATCAGTCCCGCGAACCAGTTCACGGAGACACCGCCGCCGTCGCGTCCCGCCCGGTTGTTTATCACCAGGCAGTTGTGCAGATACGGTACATCGTCCAGGTCCGCATCGCTGCCGCTGTAGTAAACGCCGCCGCCCGATGCACTTGCCTGGTTCTCGGTGAAGACGCTGTCAACAACATCGACAAGAGAAGAGAAGCTGTAGTAACCGCCGCCCCGCCCGAATATTGTCCCTGGATCGTACGCCGGCGGAGCGTTCGGGTCGTTCGGCGCAGGAACAGGTGGGTTAAACGCCTGGTTCCGAGTAATCATCGAGCCGCTGATTACACCCTCAGCTTCAGCCGCGTACAGACCTGCTCCGTGGTATGCCGTGCTGTCGCTCACGTTGCAATCGACCAGCGTCATCGTTGCACGAGCCCAGTATATTCCACCGCCGATACTCGCATCGCCGCCGGAAATACTACAGTCCATAAGTTTCACCGAGGCACCGTCTTCTGTTGCTATCGTGCCGCCGTAACTGACGTAAACGTCCTCAGGTACGTTGAACGGTCCGTACTCATCCGGGTCTAAGGTCGGGTCAGCCGTGTTGTCTGTGAAATTGCACCTCGTGAATTCCGGAGCGCTGCCGTAACATGCATAGACGGCGCCGCCGAAGTTCTCTATCGTCATCCGTACGTCCGGCGTCGGCCATGGAGTCCCGCCCAAACCGGAAAGACCGCCGTACGTACGGTTATCAACAAAATTGCAGTCAATAAACTGTGGATTACTGTCGTTCTCGATATAAACTGCGCCGCCGTGCCCACTGTATTTCCAGTAATCCTTGTAGTAACCACCATAAACCGGATAACCGTCCACGTCGTACGGACCCCATTCCCAGCCGTCCCACCACGACCAGTTGGGATACGTGAACGGGCCGGTCTCCTCGCTCGGAGACCAGGTGTAGTTGCCGCCCCGTCCGCCGTGAATTGGCGGACTACCCGTATCGTTGCCGCCGTCACCGCCGTTGCCGCCGCGAGCGAAGCAGTTGATAAACGAGCAATCCATAAATATCGGACTGCTGCCGTACCCGATATATGCCGCACCGCCGTAGGCCCAGCCTGCCCAGCCGCCATCAAAGCCAACGCCTGGGGCATTATTGCCCACTGCTCCATCGCCGCCGGTAACAGAGCAGTCTGTGAAGATACAGTTCTGGACCAATGGTGAGCCGTTATAGATTGTCATGAAGCCGCCATTGACGCTGCCCCCGTTCTGACCATCATCAGGTGGTGGAGGATTTCCAGGACTTATGCCAAACCAGTTGTTCTCGGTGAATACGCAGTTACGAATCGTCGGCGAGCAGAAATTGATATGCATTCGGCTGTGCGTAATGGTCAGGCCTTCGATTATCGCTTCGGTATCAACAGTGCTCACTTCGAAAATCACATTGTCGATAATGGTCGCCGCCACAACATCCGGGTCGTCCGGATTGATGCTG
>Ga0114919_10000209_pt1 | contig 41695 bp, 40 predicted proteins | sample BlataG_FD_88682 | JGI IMG/M metagenome (GOLD analysis project Ga0114919, IMG submission 88682) | Deep subsurface microbial communities from Black Sea to uncover new lineages of life (NeLLi) - Black_00105 metaG | ecosystem: Environmental > Aquatic > Marine > Oceanic > Sediment | place: Atlantic... | reverse complement strand
CACACACACACCCCCTCCTCCTTGACGGCTGTGTTGGTGGGGGGGGGGGGGGGCGCCACCCCCAAAAATATTAATAAAAACCTGAAAAAAAAAAAAAAAAAAAAAAAAACCCCCCCCCCCCCCCCCCTCTCTTTTTGTTTCGTCTCTGTTTGCTATGATATATTGTTCTTTTATCTCTGTATATATACGTATTTATGTATATGTTTCATTGTATTGTTGTATGTTTATCTTACAATTGAATATATTTCATATGATACACCAGTCTCTCTCCACAGGAATGATCCATCTTCAAAACAATGCCAGCCAGGCACCAATCATAAGGAAGCCTCCAAAGGGGGCGAATCTTCCTTTAGATCTATCTTCTAGTATTGCTACTGCATAACAGCTACCTGAGAATAGACAGATGCCTGCAAATGACATGCCTGCTACTAGGGCTGGTCTCTTTGTTACGGGAGCAGCAGCAAGGAGAAGGCTATGTATCAAATGGTAGCGGCTGCCTCGGTCGAAGACTTCGTTGAAAATGGCTGGATCCTTGGAAGGTTTAAGCTTGTGAGCGCCATAAGCTCCAGCAATAACGGCACTGGAACCACTAAGTGCAGCTAGACGGGTTATCCAGGCAGATGACGCCATGGTATTCGGGTTTTAGAGGATTAATTTGAGAGATCAGTCTGGCTGGGGATGAGATAATCAGGAGAGCCAGGGCACCAATTCGATGCGTCAGTTGATAGAATCAAAGGGTTCTCGGGCAAATTTTGAGACCCGTAAAGTGTGATCAGAAATGACCCTACTTATCCTGAGGTCAGCATGACAACAAGATGGGCAAACAAGGGGTGAGACGAAGAGAGAGGGGTGGACTTCATCGAGAGAGGTGGCAAAGGATGAGGGAACATCAATCTCTTAAAATCCGAGTCGGCTGCATCCATGCAGGCTAATTTTAACCTTAGTAAACGTAAAGATCGCAATGTTGGCAGCAACTCAGAAGATCTCCAAAGTGAAAAACTCCGTGGCAGCTCGCCCACAGAGAGGTAAGCATTTTACAATAAATGGTGCAATTGCCAGCAAGAGCCGATTGGCGGGTGTTTGATGTACTAATCGTGCAACAGCAGATATCATTAGTCGATAATAAGTATCGTGCTGATGGCAGTATTGGCGATGCGTAAGCTTAATCCTGATCCTTCCGCCAATGTTTTCACACTCTTCTCCCACCCCTTATTTCTATACAGCCACTGCTGCAAGAGGTGCCAGCGTTGTTGTTAGAGCCGAAGAGGCAGCAGCACCTGCAGCACCAAAGAAGCCAGACGTTGGCCCAAAGCGTGGAAGCAATGTCCGCATCCTCCGCCCAGAGAGCTACTGGTATCGCGAGGTTGGCAAGGTCGTTGCTGTTGACCAGAGTGGCATCCGCTACCCAGTTGTTGTCCGTTTCGACAAGGTTAACTATGCCGGTGTCTCCACCAACAACTATGCTTTGGATGAGGTTGAGGAAGCCAAGTAATTTTCGGAGGTCGTCTCCCCATCTTGAGAAGAGCTAAAATTAAAAAATATAAAGAGAGAGAAGAAGTGTGAGTAACAATGGTTTCTCATCCCCCTACAGTCCTTTGTGGCTGCCTCATTCACTGAATGAATGTTAAATACTAGCATTTTGGTTTTGTTTTGGAGGTGTAACTAAGACGTATTTTTTCCCCTCCATACTAGATGATCCTGCTTGACTAGAAACACATATACACATACATATCGCTATCCTCTCCCAAGCCATCTCATTCACTCTCTACTTCCCACCACAATGGTGGTGATTCTTCCCCTCTTGCAGTCAATATCTCACAACCAGTCTCAGTAATCAACAACTGATGCTCAAACTGCGCCGACCTCTTCCCATCAGCCGTCACCGATGTCCACCCATCCGGCCACGTTTTATCCTTATACGTCCCCTGATTAATCATAGGTTCAACAGTAAACACATCTCCAACCTTCATTATTCCTTTAGCTTTGTTTCCAGAGTAGTGAGGAACATTTGGGGCACAATGGAACAATTCACCAATGCCATGACCACAATATGTCCTCACTACACTAAACCCTGCTGTTGTTGCTTTTTTATGGATGATTTCTCCAAGATCCCTGTATCTAGTGCCTGGTTTGCAGGCATCTATGGCTGCAAATAGGCAATCATACGTTGTTTTTATCAGATTCTTGGATGTCTCGTCCACATTGTCTCCCACTATGAATGTCTCATTTAAATCCCCATGATAGCCCTTGTAATACACAGAGATATCTACATTAACAATATCACCATCTTCCAGAGGCCTTCTATCGGGTATACCATGACATATAACCTCATTCACACTGGTGCATACACTCTTGGGGAAATTAAAGTAGTTGAATGGAGACGGGTAGGCGCCGTGTGCCAAGGTCACCTCGTGCACCAGTCGGTCAATCTCATCAGTTGTTATGCCCGGCTTAATAATGGCATGAGCTGCATCTAAGACCTTTCTGCCGATCTTGCAAGCTTCTTTAATGCCTTCTATAGCGTTACCATCCCAAGTAGGGACACTGCGTTGCATTTTGCTCTCTATTTCGCTGTGAGGTGTGCCACCAAAAAAGTAGTCTGGTTTGGGAATGTGGTCGGGGATCTCCCTAATGGGGCCTATTCTGTAGGGTCTTAGTGAGCCAGTCCATTGGAATGTTGGCATGTTTAATGCACGTGATTCTCCATGGCGGATGCAATAATGCCAGCCAAAGGGGGACGGTTTGTGAAGCTTTTTGTGTTGGTTCCAAGCTTCCTGCAGATGGTGGTGATGGGGGCAGAGCGAGCAGTCAGTGGAAGTGTAATTGCATTTGGGGAGATTGTAAAGTGTATCAAATTGATGCCATCAACACAGATTTAGATCTGACGTACCTTGAAGCAATCTTGGGAGCAATAGGCTGCGAAATCCTTTTCGAGATTAAGTTCTAAACATCTTGGGCATTGTAGTGTTGCTGGCTTTGCACAGCAAGCACAAACAAGGGAACTATCCATTAACACAATCTATATGTAGTTGAAATTAATACTATGAAGGTCCAATACGTAGTAAACACGTGAAAATTGGATTAATCAACCAGTGGATGATTCAGAAATATGTCTCTGGAATCACTAAATTTATATTTAGGAGGAATACAAACCAGCTTTAAGTGTTACTTGGATGGTATTTTGGAATGAATTAGTCTCCCCAGTAGCCTGGCCTGCTGGTCAAATATGAAGAATATGAAGGGAGACGGGAGCTCGAGACGGAGGCGGGCAGCTGTCCCTTGGTTGATGCAACTATAAGAACCATAGCCAGATTGATATAGGATCATTACCTGTGTTATTGTTGAGTGCTAGAACCATCTGATCTAACGTTAAGTAGGAATATTACACGACTTCACTGGTGATTTTCTTGCAATCATCTCAACCACCCTAGGGTACCTGCACAGTCGTCGATAAATAATTAAACCGTATTACCAATATGTTACAGGGACAGCATCAACGTCTGGGATCTAGCAAACAAGCCCTCAGCGGCCAGGGAGTAGCACATGCAGGCACGATCAGGTCAAGAAATCGCCCTAGCTTTAAAGTAAGCTCTGTCCTTGAGATGAACCGTGGCAAGACTACCAATGGCGTCAAGATAGACTCAGCAGCAGCAGAAAGTGATGTGCTTCGCGAGCTTCACTACCGCCTCGCCTCTTCTGCTCTCTCCACCGACAAGCTCTACTCGGCCGTCGCTTGGAGCGTCCACAATCGGCTCCTCGATGCTTGGGAGAAAACACATGCTTACTGGAAGGAGAAGGACCCCAAGTTTGTATACTACCTCTCTGCTGAATTCCTCATGGGTCGCACTCTCACCAATGCTGTCAACAACCTCGGTCTTGGAAATGAATACGGCCAAGCCCTCCGCAATCTCGGCAGCACTATGGAGCAGATCCACGATGCCGAGCTTGACGCAGCTCTCGGCAACGGTGGCCTTGGCCGCCTTGCTGCCTGCTTTCTTGACTCTATTGCCACTTTAGACCTCCCAGGATGGGGTTATGGTATCCGTTACAAATATGGCATGTTCAAGCAAGGAATTGACAGTGATGGTTACCAGGTAGAGAAGCCCGACTATTGGCTGAACAATGGCAACCCTTGGGAGATCCACCGACCAGAGATCCGCTTCCCAGTGGGTTTCTACGGCAAAGTTGGCCCAGATGGCAAGTGGTCACCAGAAGAGAAAGTTTGGGCAGAGGCTCATGACGTTCCAATCCCGGGTTACAAGACCAAGACATGCAGCAACATGCGTCTGTGGAATGCCCTCCCCGTTGAGGAGTTTGACCTCTCTGCATTCAATGAAGGTGACTACGTTAAGGCAGTTGGTGAAAAGAGAAAGGCAGATGCCATCTGCGCTGTTCTATACCCTAACGATGCCACTGAGGAAGGGAAAGAACTCCGCCTGAAGCAGCAGTTCTTCTTCGTCTCTGCATCTCTCCAAGACACAATTGCTCGCTACTTGGAGGCCCACCCAGGCAGCTTGGACAAGCTCCCTGAAAAAGCTGTGTTCCAAATGAATGATACTCACCCAACTATTGCAGTGGCTGAGCTGATGAGACTGTTGATTGATGAACACGGTCTTGCTTATGATAAGGCTTGGGACATCACCACTCGCAGTTTGGCCTACACCAACCATACTGTCATGCCTGAAGCTCTGGAGAAGTGGCCGGTACTTGTGATGGAGAAACTGTTGCCTCGACATATGCAGTTGATTAAGCAGATCAATGACGAGTGGTTGGCTTCTGTTAAAGGACATGTTGAGAAGAAGGTTGCTGCTATGCCATCAGCACTAACACCAGCTGCCAAGGCTTCTACTGACTCCAAGAAGGAGGGGGAGAAGGAAGAAGCTCCTCTGTCTCCATTGGAACTTGGAATGAAGGAATACTCTATCATCCAAGAAAACCAATGGGAAAAGGGTCAAATGCTGGTCAACATGGCCTACCTGGCAGTTGTAGGCTCCAGTGCAGTCAATGGTGTGGCAGCCATCCACTCTGAAATCATCAAAACCGACATCTTCCCACAATTCGTAGAAATCTTCCCCAAGAAGTTCCAAAACAAAACCAATGGAGTGACTCTCCGTCGCTGGTTGGCCTACTGCAACCCAGAACAGAGCGCACTCATTACAGAGGCTCTCGGTACCGACGCCTGGGTGAAGGACGCTTCTTTGTTGGCTGCACTGAAACCATTCGCTGAAGACGCCGCCTTCAGAGCCCGCTGGAGAGCCGTCAAGCAGGGCAACAAGGCCCGTTTGGCTTCCAGGATTAAAGAACTCACTGGGTATGAAGTTTCCACCGATGCCATGTTTGATGTCCAAGTCAAACGTATTCACGAGTACAAACGCCAGTACATGAATGCCATCTCCATCATCCACAGGTACGCCACCATCAAGGCAATGTCCCCCGAGGAACGCAAGTCTGTTGTCCCCCGTGTATGCATCATTGGTGGTAAAGCTGCTTCCGCCTACTACATGGCCAAGAAGATTGTCCGCCTCATCAATCAAATGGCAAAGACAATCAACAATGACTCAGACGTCGGAGACCTGCTGAAAATTGTCTTCTTGCCAAATTACAATGTCAGCGAAGCTGAGGTCATCATCCCCGCAGCTGAGATCAGTCAACATATCAGTACCGCCGGTACAGAAGCCAGTGGTACTTCCAACATGAAGTTTGCCCTCAATGGATCCCTGATCATCGGCACGATGGACGGAGCCAACATTGAGATTGGCGAAAACACCGGCTTTGAAAACATGATTGTCTTTGGCGTCCTCGCCGACCAGATCAACGTCCTGAGAGAGGAGCGCAAGGATTTCAAAGACTATGACCCCCGTTGGACTGCTGCATTCAAGATGATCACTGATGGTGTGTTTGGCGATGTAGAATACTTTGCAGACTTGGTGGCCAGTGTGAATGATATGACCAAGGGTAATGATTGGTTCCTGGTGGCCAATGATTTTGCTTCTTACATGGATGCCCAGGAGAAGATTGATGAGATGTACCGGGATCAAGAGGAATGGACTAGGAAGAGTATTATATATGCGGCTTCTAATGGGTTCTTCTCTAGCGATAGGACTATTGATCAGTATGCTAAAGAGATTTGGGGTGTCAAGCCTTGCCCTCAGCCATGAGAGGGAGAGGAATAGGAGGGGTGGAGGAATCTTTACTTTTAGTGAAGAGAGAGAAAAAGAAAGAACAAAAATTGAGAAAAGTAGCCAATGAAAAATGAAATGAAATGATGCATGAATAGTACGTTAGAGAGAGAAAGATATGTTGATGATACTCTTTTTTTTGATTGGGTTGCCCTTCCTTCTTGTACCAACAAGAAAGGCCAATCTGATCTATTCTTTGTAATGGTATATAACTCTAGATTTACACAGTAGAGGAAGATAATTACACATGTAGATAGATAAACAAATAGATACAGAGGAATAAATAGGTAGCAGCTGAATGAGTGGCAGTACAGCATCACACCAACACACACCTCAACGAAAATGGAATGGAAATCAAAGAGGAGCAATCAAGCCAGCAGCATCAAATAATTTAATAGTCTTAAACCTTGTTGAATTCACCAAGGCAGTAGATTGCCTCCCAACTCCATGCAGAGCTCTATACTCTTTAATATAATGCGAAAATGTAGATGAAATAAACCCAACAAAGGCAGTAGCCCTCCTCAGTATTAATAAATCCACCAATGCCAGCTGCTCTGGATGCAAAGTCTTGAGTTCCCAATTTGGTACAAACCTCTCCTTGCACAGGACATAATTAGCAAGTCCTCTTCCTTTGATTAGATCCTGAGCCATCTCCCATGAAGTTTCATCTTCATACGAAGCTAGTCCACTGGCCACATAGAGCGGTGTGTCGTTGTTGAACCCCATGTCCAACATGAGAGCCAAGTATTCGTGCCACACAACTCCAGGCCCTCCCATGATGAGAGCCCAATCTTCTGCATCTTTTTCTACTCTCAAATGGACTCCATTGTAAGGGGCTCTGCCCTGTGAGGTCATCACACTGCTGGCCTTGTCTGCCAGGGCACGGAGGTGGGGCGGGAATTCCAGACTGGCTGCTACTGCCGCTGCTATGGGAAGGATTTCTGTGTCATTGGTGCGAATGGCGAAAAAGGTGCAGGGCAGATCTAGAGACAGTGTTAGTCTGTCTTTTTGTTTTTTAAGATCGTCATGCTTGGATCGGGCGTTTTGGTGTTTGGCAAGCAATTCCATCTTGGCCTTGTCAACTACTTCCTTCAGAGGTAGAGTTTTTCTATACAAGCTGTCTAGCTTGACTATTAATCTTGAATCTACGTTTGATACGCTAGGTATCATATCTAACCCACTACTACTATTATTTTTATTGCTATTAAACACAGGATATGCAGTCTGAGGGGCTGATTGATCAGGAAGGACTGAATCCGACGGTGTTTTATGAATAATCAGCCCCCAATCTCTCCACACGTCAACCAGCCTATCTACATCCACTAAAGTCTCCAAAGGAGCAGAATACCATTTCATTTCATTTTCGTCAGTATGTAGACTGAAATGCTGCCCAAATGACTCCCTATAACAAGCTAGAGGGAGGACTACCTCTGCTCCTAGGGCTTGTGCGATCATCAAGGCGGAAATGTGGGCATAATGTTGATTTATGAGTCCACCACAGACGGTGTACCTGAGGAGGAGTCTAAATGGGAGAGTTTCTGGACTGTTGAAGGCTTGTGGTCTGAGGAGTTGAGGGGTGTGGTGGTCTTGGTGTGAGGAGGAGGAGGTGTGGAAGTGAGAGATGAAGCTGGGAGCCGTGGGTCGGTTGGAGTCGGTAAAGTCATCGTGCAGCTGGGAGAGATGGCATGAGTGGATGAGCAAGACAAACGCAGGTATGAATATTAGTAATAGAAGCGGCCCGTCTTTCAACCGTGGTTTGAACATAACTGTCATCTAGGTGAAGTTGCAACTAATCATGAGGCAAATTTGCTGGAGTCTTCTAAAAACAATGAAGGAGTCCCACACAAGAGAACCCATTAGGTCCTATAGTTTCTTAAATACGGTTAAAAGAGCAGATTGAGTGCCATAATTGAAACTGATATTCCTTTCTTTCACCCAACATGTTCAGACGTCGACACAAAAAATGGCCTTCTCTCCTCAACACCTCCCATTCCTTTAGTATTTCCAACTACTGCTAGCGCCGAAATATACTACGCATATGGGTTCATTATACCAACATGTAACTAATAATAAACAGCTCATAATTCTTTTGCCGTGACCTGCAACAATAATAATAAGCAAATGCAAGGAGAGGTGAGTCATCACAGTAAGAAAGAAGGACAAAACAACACTGTGTCCGTTCCCAACCACCTAACAACCAACAAATCACAACCCCTACCTTCTTTTCATTCTGTGCCAGCATGCTAAATATCCGCCTAGCTAAGAAAGCATAGTGATGAGGATACAATGGCTTGATATCTGAGTATTCTTTACGAAAGGTTAGGTAGAGCAGTAGTGGGAGGGCTAGGGCAATGAAGGATGCTCCCAATATTGGGTAGAGGAAGATGTAAAATGGATTGCTGTGTACATGGTCTTGGAAGTAATGAATTGTGTGCCAGAATATACTAGAGAGTAGAGCGCTGAAGTGAGGAAGAGGAGAGGAGTGGGGTGGGGTGGGTGATGGTAATGGTAACGGTGGCGGGGGAGGGTCGGTAGGGTGAAGGGAGAGATGGGCGGGAAGGAAAATGTGCTTGGTCGACGTACAGTCCTATGATGCCACTGATCAACCCGATAGTCTGTGATTTGCTCGTCTTTGAAGTTTCCTGACGGCCTAAGAGGGGTTGAAGAGTTGCTGGTGGCATTTGTTTTCTTTGATTGAAATCCTTTCCTTATTTAAAACACAAACCTAAGCTGCTTCAAATCTCACTCGCATGAATATCAATATGTTCCAACTGACAAATTGTGTTACAAACCAACACCGTTAGTCGCTGTCTTCAATAACTCCACCACCTCCGCCTCCCTCTCCTCTTCCACCAGCCATCTCTTCTTCTTCATCTTCTGAATCGTCTAGAACAGCTGCCATATTAGGTTTTGCTTTCTTAGGGAATTTATTACCAACCTCTTGTGCTGATGTATCAGTAGTAGCAGCTACTTCCCCTCCCAGCTGCTTCGCATTCCCTTCCCCTCCCAGCTGCTTCGCATCCCCTTCCTCCCTTGCTCTCTTCAATCTCCCCCCGTCTCCTCCTATGTTGTTCTCAGCCTTCTTCTTTGCAGCCAACTTCTCCAACTTTGCAGCTCTTTTGGCTGCTTTTTTAGCTTCTTTATCGGCCATTTTCTTCTTATTGTCTCCTCCCCCATCACCACTACCAAAGTCTACATCATCATCTCCTTCATCAGCATCGTCATCGCTACCAAAGACGTCATCTAAATCGGGCCCTTCTTCGCTCTCCTCTGCTGCCCTCAAAGCTGCTTCTGGATCTACATGCCCCTTCTCACCACCACCTGCTGCATCATCATCTGATTCCTGTCCAGGTTGATACTCAAAGTCACCTTCTTCATCATCATCAGCAAATAATGCATCAACATCGGCATTCTTCTTTGCTTGCCTTCTGCTCTTTGCCAGCATCTCAGCATCACCAGCAGCTGCAGCTCTGACAACAGTCTCCTGATTCTTCCACTTAGCCTTTACAGCTTCCAGTTTTTCTTTCTGCTGTTTATACTGCTCTTCTCGCATGGCTGCTTGCTGCTGCACTTGAGCTGCTTTCCGCATTTCTTCAACTTTCTGCTTAATCTTGGCTGCTTCCATTTGAGTTTGTTGTTGACGACGACGGAGCTCTGCTCCCTTCTTTTCATTCTCTGCTGCGTGAAGGATTGGTCTGCACATATCATACTGTGTAGCTGCAAAATTAACATTTTCCAGCAGGCTTTCTACAGATATATTTCCATTATTATCTCTACCCAGAGTGTGCAGGTGTTCAAAGATCCTGTGAGCATTTTCCAGTTTGACCCATGCAGCTGCTAATCTGTTGAACCTCTCCTCCGCGTTCAACTGAGTCTTCTTCGCACTGTCCTCGCCAAACACTGCACCTGCGTGTTCAGTAATCACAAACGCAAGGTTGAACCAGTATCTATAATTCTTAGGATCGATGTGCAGAGCTCTTGACATCCATTTCCTAGCTTCTATGCCTTGCCCTGCTCCATACAGTGACCTGGCAATGTACAACATCAATCTCACATCTCCACCTCCATAGAATCTCTTCAATGCACTGGTGTAGATCTCAACAGCTCGGGTATATTCTCCCAGGGAAGCGTGAACAGTCCCCAGGTTGACCCAGGCGTCCGGAAGAGTGATGAAACCTTCACTGGCCGCTGAAACTTCCTGACACATGGCAAAAACTTCTTTAGCTTCCCTCAACCTTCCTGACTCACCTAATACACACCCCAATCCATTCGCAGCATATACGTTGTTTTCATTCTTTTCTAATACACGTTTGCAAAGCATGGCTGCATAGCCGAGAGACTTTTCTGTACGTGCAATGGCTTCAGCTGAATCTACTTCTGGTTTGATGGCTTTTAGTTGTACATTGGCTTCCAATAATTTGACATAGGCTTCTTTCTGGTGTATTACTGCCATTTGTTGCTTTGCAGCTTTACTTGCATTGCCTCCTTGGAACGTCGTAAATGCATCATTCAACGACTTTAGAATAGAAGACGTCTGTGCCAAGTCGTTCTTCTCGAGGAAGATATTAGCCAGCAGGGCCATTGCGTCCATGTTTTTCATATCACTAGCTTGGGCTGCCTTCCTAGCCCATTCTTCTGCCATTTCTACATCTCCTCTTTTATGAGCGATACAGCTCAACCTCAATAAACAGTCCGTGTAATCGGGAAACTGCTCTAGTAGTGCCTTGTATTCTTTTTCTGCAGTACCTAGCTCTCCATTAGCTTCTTTCACCCTGGCCATGTTGAAACCAAGGGTCACTTGAGATAAGGGGCCGAGATCTCCTAGTCCACCAGCAGCTACAGATGCCATGGCATTCTCCATCAGGCGGAGAGCCATTGCTGCATTGCCTGCTTGCAAGTGTAAGACTGCTGCATTATTGTACAACCTAGCAGGCACTACTACGTTTGCAGTACCAGTACCAGTAGCACTCTTAGCAGAAATCTTCTTCTGGTGGATATTAATGGCCTTCATATAATTTTGCATAGCAGAAGATGGCTGAGTGGCACATGTAACATCCCCCAGCAACTCCCATAAATCTGCTCTATCGGGAAACCTCTCACATGCCGCCTTCAAACTGGGAGCGGCCCTGGGCTCTCTATGTGAAGGAAGTCGGGGATACAGCTTCCCTAGCAACTCAAGAGCATCCAGCCACCCAGGGTTTTGATCCAATATACCTTCAAGGGCAGATGCTGCATTGGTGAGCTCCCCTTGGTAAGCTGAGAATTGAGCAAGGCCAAATCTGGGGAGAGGGGCCTTGGGGGAAAGGGTGACTGCTTGCTGGTAGGCTTGGTAGGCAGCTTTTAGGTCACCCAAAGCGTGCTTGGCTCTACCTAGTACTGTTTTAGCTTCAGCACGGAGATCTGCAGTTTCAGCTCTGTCAAAAGCAGCTTCTGCCAGGCGGGCAGCTTGATCTTGAAATCCTTGTTGCAGAGAAAAGTGTGCTAGGAGAACTAAGACGTATGGGTTGTCTGGATCTTGGTGGAAGGCTTGTACCAGCAGCTGGGAGCCTTCTTTAAGGGTCTCTGCACGAGCTCCTGCATTCAGCTTGATGACAGCCAGCCCCAGTAGAGCTTGAGTGCAATTTCCCCCAGGGTCCAGATCCACTACTCTCTTATAGGCCAATTCTGCCTTGACAGAGTCACCCAGCTTGAGGTAGCAGGCTGCTAAGCCAAGTCTGACTTCAGGAGGAGCATTAGGGTGAAATTTCAAGGCATTAGAGTACAGTCGCAAAGCTGTGGTGTAGTTTTTGTTGTAGTTGAATTCTATAGAGGCAAGAGCTAAAATGGGGATGATGGTTTGGTTGCCATTGACGGTGAGTTTTTGAGCTCTCTGGAAGAAACTACGGGCGGATTTGACATCATTTTTGAGGAGCATGACTTGACCTTGGCCAATTATAGGGAGTTGCTCCTTGGTGTCTTCAATACTGGCCTTCATGAACAAGTTGTTTGCCGCCTGGATTCGCTCGGCTCTGATCGAACGGTCGCTGGAGATTCTGCCCTCGTGTAGGTATAGTGCCGCTAGACTGCACATTACTTGGATGAGGTCAAATCTACTGCCACTGCTGTATCTTCGCCGTGTTTTTTCGTTGGTTGCTTCATCTACAGCGGTTTCAAGCACTCGTTTGAAGCCATCAACATCTCCACGATGTAGAAACGCAGCTGCAACTTCAAGCCATGATGTCAAAGGAGGAGATTCTATCCTCAATATTGAAATTATGCTTGAGTCTAGTTCGTGGTATTCTACAACCAGGGCACTTTGGCCTCTTGAGATTGGTATAATAATTGACGTGTGGTCTCGTCCCATTTGACTCGATTATAAAATCAGTAAAAGTCCCATGTTGGATTGGTGCAAAAGACCTTTAAAACAACGATGGGCTGGTTGTTTCCCATCCATGTTCTGCCTCTCTTCAAAATTTTCGCCGCCGTTTTTCTACTTGGCCACATGTGTAAATTGGCTAACGGTCCTCCCTGGGACATTAAATGTGCTATATACTTCGAAATTAAAATTCATCAAGAATCTATCCAATTGCTTCAAAGCCCCCATATATAGTGCACTCGAAAGATTAAATAGCCATGCATATTAAACTAATCTCACAGCGTTTAGCTCCCACATTGGTGGCACAGCCGCGCTTATGCTTCGCCAATAGGCTCATCAATGACCTTAGACACTCCAGAGGTAGGTATACGAATCACATTTTCTGAGTTTATCTTATCATCTTGCAACCCCAGCTTCAGCGCTTTCACCGACGACTTCTTTCTCTACCACATACATGTATTCCAATACTCACTTCTCCCCCCCCCACCCCCAAACACACACACTCTCTCTTTCCCTTTCCCAGGATTTGCACACAATGGATTATTCACAAATGCTACAAGGCCGGTTTCACAAACCAAAAGGTCATTCTTAACAACCTCCGCAGCAACACTTGAAGCCCCCACTGCGGGCTCTTCCAACAACAGCACCACTCGTGACGACATCCGTAACATCGCCATCATTGCCCATGTTGATCACGGAAAGACCACCCTTGTGGATGCCATGTTGAAGCAATCCAAGTGTTTCAGAGACAACCAAGTTATGGAGACCAGAGTAATGGATTCTAATGACTTGGAAAGAGAACGTGGTATCACCATTCTATCAAAGAACACTGCCGTTACTTACAAAGGCACCAAAATTAATGTCATTGATACCCCAGGTCACGCTGACTTTGGAGGAGAGGTGGAACGTGTGCTGAACATGGCAGACGGTGTGCTGTTGGTTGTTGACAGCGTGGAGGGGCCCATGCCACAGACGAGGTTTGTTCTGAAAAAAGCATTGGAGCTTAATAAAAAGGTAGTGGTTGTGGTGAACAAGGTAGATCGACCAGCTGCAAGAACAGACTGGGTCATTGATCAGACATTTGAGTTGTTCTGTGATCTTGGTGCTAATGACAACCAATGCGATTTCCCTGTTGTTTACGCTTCTGGATTGTCAGGTATTGCAGGAATGGAACCAGACAAGCTGTCTGAAGATTTGGAGCCACTTTTTGATACTATTGTCAGAGAGGTGCCACCGCCAGTGGTGAACCCAGATCTCCCTTTACAAATGCTGATAACCAATCTTGACTATGACGAATTCAAAGGGCGTATTGCCATTGGAAGAGTTCAGAGTGGGCGCATCCAAGTGGGTCAAAACATCGTCTTCTGCAAGCCAGGAGGTGAGAAGTGCACTACTGGTAAAATAGCAGAGCTGTTTGTGTATGATAACTTTGCTAAGGCTGCTGTGGACTCTGTGGAAGCAGGAGACATCTGTGCCTTGACTGGTCTGACTGGTGTTTCTATAGGAGAGACAATCTGTGATCCTGACTCTGTCCGCCCTCTTCCAACCATTGAGGTGGAAGAACCAACTGTCAGAATGACATTCAGTGTCAACACTTCCCCTTTTGCTGGCCTTGAAGGCAAATATGTCACATCTCGCAACTTAAAAGACCGCTTGGAGAGAGAGTTAGAGCGCAATTTAGCTCTACGTGTAGAGCCAGGTCAAGGAGCAGAATCGTTCGAAGTGTCAGGTCGTGGTTCCCTTCACTTGGGCATCTTGATGGAAAACATGAGAAGAGAAGGATTTGAATTCGCAGTTGGTCCCCCAAAGGTTATTACCAAGATTGATGAAGTCACAAAACAAAAACTCGAACCCATTGAAGAGGCAGTCATTGAGGTCCCTGAAGAGCATACCGGTGCTGTCTTTGACTTGATGGGCCAACGCAAGGCGCACATGATTGATATGGGCAGCGGAAGTGAAAATACCAGCAGAATTACATATAAAATCCCTACTAGAGGTCTATTGGGACTAAGAAACGCCATGTTGACAGCTACCAAAGGTACAGCAGTACTTAACACCATCATCTCTGGATACGAACCATGGGCCGGTGATATTTCAACCAGAGAACTCGGCAGTTTGGTGTGCCACGAAACCGGTCAAGTCACCGCCTACGCCATCGACTCCGTCCAACAGAGAGGCAGATTGTTTGTTTCTCCAGGTGAAAAGGTGTACGAAGATCAAGTTATTGGTATCTACCAAAGAGCAGGTGATTTAAAGGTCAATCCCTGCAAGAAGAAGGCTCTCACCAATATGAGAGCGTCTGGTAAAGATGCCACTGTCGTCCTCAGTGAGCCTATTGCAGTCACTTTAGATTTTGCACTGGAGTATTGTGGAGATGATGAGTTGGTGGAGATTACCCCTGAGAGTGTCAGAATTAGAAAGAATCCTACCATGAAGAAGAAGGGGAAGCAATAAATATGTATGTAGAGTTGTGTAGATAGATAGAATTTTGAGACATGCCCATTTTGTTCTTTTTTTTTCATCTGAATTGTTTCAATTTTTGAACTTAAACCCAGCACCCTGATATTATATACAGTATATTACATTTTGTTGCTGTAATATGTGTTCAAGGAATCAAACCACCAACCTTTGCTTACCCAAAGGAGCCCCGCGTGCAGGAGGCTGGGATTGCCGTGTGTAGTCCTCCTTCCAATCATGTAATAATGTAGCTAGCAATGACAACCAATTGGTTTCTATCTATCTATAGATCTACCGTCCCTGCTGCTGAAGTTGTTTAACCTTCTTATCCTTACTCGCCAGCAGAGCTGCAGTCTTGATGCCCACATTTTCATCTCGACATTGTTTCTCCTCTGCATACATGTCCAGCTTGGCTACTTGTCTTCCTACAATCTCCCCCAGCTCCCTACACTTTTCTTGTATCCTTTCACATTCATTAGTAGCTGCATTTAATGCCATTAGTGCCTCGATTAATACGTCAAATGGAGTCATCTGTCTTCCACCACCACTATCACCATCATCATCTTCGTCATTTTCCAAGAGCACTATATGTAGGCGGTACACTGCATCCTTCCCGTGTCTAGCATTATTCCATTCTACATTTAATTCTAGACTGTTACCATTATCATTAGTATTATTCTCTTGTACTTTGAATATATAGTCTTCTTTGGGCTCAAGGAGATCTGTGAGAGCCTCCAGAGCATGCTTCATTCTATTGGGAATCATGTGGGCAAGGTCCTGGTCTATAATGCCTTTTCGGGACCAGGCAGTGATGCCATTGGAGATGGTGAGGTCCAGGGTGCCTTCTTCTGGTAGAGCATCTGTGTGTAGTGGCTTGTATGTGGCATTGACTGCGTAGAGTGTTGATGATGTAGAGGTGATTGTCTTGGTTGAAAATTGTTCCATTGGGTTGGCAGTGGGGAGGAAGGACGGCGAGAAAAAAGAGGGAGGAAAGGGTGATTTAAATAGGTCTAGGTTTTAATACTGTGAGTGTTAAATCATTTCTTGGGTTGTTATTGCTACGAACATGTGATTATTATGCTCTGAGATTGGCTTAACCCGTGATAATTAAGACTTAGGACAGGTTCTCAGTGGAGCCAATCGCTCCGATAAGAGCACAAAGCTTCAAAAACAACTGATTATATAATGCAAGTGCATTGCTGCTCGCTGCATTAATAATTCAGATTTGGTGTCTTGATAGAATCATAATCTGTTCATATACACCCTTCACACCGACTTATCGTGAACATCTAGGGAGCATAAGAGAAATCACAGAGATGAAATCATCATCTGTCTGAAACAAATGCCTTTATTGAAGCTGTATTTCTCGCATTGCAGTCATTTCATCACATACAGAGGTACCACCAGATCCATCATTAGCAGACGTTTGCAACCGCATTCCCATTCCACCACCACCGCTCGCCACCGACCTCTGTCTCCACCCTCCTCCCGGCTTCCCCATCCTACTCTTCATCCTCCTCCTCTGCAGCACTCCTCTCACATTGCCACCTTTGCTATGGACCCAGAAAAAAAATCAAAAAATATTACCACCACCACATGTATCAAACCATTTGATCATACACAATTCGACAGGCAAGTACAAGTGGTAGGTTTGAAGATACCGACACAGCAATGCCAATCTGTCGTCAGGGTGTTGTCAAAGCACATGCTCAGAGACAGCAAGACAAAACCCATCATAGATGCTCCTGATGGATCCAAGCAACATAAGTTATTACTACTAGACCCAAGTATTTCTCCTAATGGCTTGGAAACCATCAAAATATCAACATCAACAGATGATGATAAAGATGCATCACAAACCATCCAACAATTCCTATCCAGCTTTTATAACCCTACTGATGATGATGATAATAATGACAAAAGCGTTGAGATTATGTCGCATAGCATCACACTGGGCTACGACAGCATGAGCCTGAGTGAAGCTCTCTCCCACCTCCTCCCCACCAACATCACTGAACTCCCATCATCATTCGAAACAGTTGGCCACATTGCTCATCTCAACCTCAGAGATGAGCTCCTTCCCTGGAAACATGTCATTGGGCAGGTACTGTTGGATAAGAACCTCAAGATAAAGACAGTTATTAATAAAACTGGAGCTATTGAGAATGAATGGAGGGTACTACCAATGGAAGTGATTGCTGGGGAAGACCAGACGGTTACCGAGGTCAAACAACATAATGCTAGGTTTAAGCTCGACTATGCAACAGTATACTGGAATAGTAGGCTTGAGGGAGAACACAGGAGACTTGTGGATAGATATTTTCAACCTGGGGATGTTATACTGGATGCAATGGCAGGCATAGGTCCCTTTGCTGTTCCTGCAGCATTGAAAGGGTGTACTGTGTATGCTAATGATTTGAATCCTGAGAGTTATAGATGGCTGAGGGAGAATGCTGCAGTGAACAAGGTGAATGATAAGCTCAAGGCGTACATGCTTGATGGAAGAGAAGTTATTAAGTTGGCTGCTGGGAGGAAGCTGCCTCCCCCTGCTGTGCCACTGGTGCGTGTCAAGGGTGACATGAAGGAACAACAAGAAGGAGGAGGAGAGGGTGGAAATGAATTGTTTCAACATGTGATTATGAATCTACCTGCAACAGCTGTTGAATTTCTAGATGCTTTCAATGGTGCGTTTGACAGAGAAGATTGGAAGGATGCGGATTTGCCAATGGTACATGTGTATGCTTTTCTGAGAGGAGATCAAGAGCTCAAGGATCTGCAATATAGAGCAGAAAAGGCCCTGGGAGGCAGCTTATTAGCAACAGCGAGGAGTGGTGGTGGTGGTGACAGTGATATCATCAACAACAACAGTGAACCAGAGTTCTTTCTGGTAAGAGAGGTTGCACCTAATAAATCCATGTATTGTTTGAGTTTTAGAGTACCTAGTGCGATTGCATTCGGAGATTCAAAAAGACAAAAGGTGTAGGTAGTACTGTACTATTGTTGAGGAGTGTTGGTTAAGAAGTGTTGGGGCTCTCTCGCGCATCAAGTTTAGAAACAGCTACCAGATGCCTTGGAAAAATGATATCCTTTTATGCAAGAAGGTTTTAGTAAAGTTTGGACGAGATTCGAAAAATATAGAAGAAAAAGGGCGATATAACGAGTCGAAGGACGATGAGCGAGTGTCGTTAATTTTGCCGAACCCGATTGAAACATTGCACGTCAAACCAAATTGTGTTCTTTTTGCATTCAGGTAGTAGCTTTTCACAAGCTGCCCAACTCTTAGAAGTCAACAAAAGCAAAGATATATTCCAAAGGTGGTAGCTCCTAGATTTATTCTAGTACAGAACTGTGCTTTGTCCTGCAGAGAGTGAACAGGACGCTGCTTGGGATTAACGTGAAAATCAAGATGCCCAATAGCGACAATCACTCAGCTGTGGTTTCCAATAGCGGTACGTTTTATTCTCCCTATAGCAAAACCTTCTTAGACAACATGAGGGCAGCAAGCCTCACACATCTGGGAGTGATCACAACCTTGATGTTGCGGCAATGCCTTCCCTTTCTCCTTCTTTGCTCACATCAACCGCATATCTTCACTTATTTGCAGATTTTACCACTAATGGTGGTGTTCAAGCCATTCAGGCTGGACCACCCCCACCAGCAGCCAACAGTGAGGACCTTCTGGAGACTGCCGCCCAGACCTTGTTGAACCTTACAGAGCAGGACAAAGCCCAAAAAGCATCTTAAAAAAATAAAAGAAGCTTCCTGAATGCGTCGACGACCCATGTCGAAGAGTTACAAGCAGTCATTGCATCGAATCTTGGTCGTCTCGCTGATCAGGATCCATCGTCTCTTGAAGTCTACATCACTACAAGAGACGATAGACTCATGTCCAAAATCTCAGAGGTCAAGAAAATGTTTGGTACAACAAACGTCTCTGACATGGAGACCGTTCCGTTGCTCTTTTGTGAGAATTAAAAAAAATGATGGAGTTTCTCACCCAGGAGAAGAGTACCGTTACCGTCAAGCATGTGATCAAGAAGAGGAAGAAGAAACAAGTCAAGACTTAAAATTGAAGCAACTGGAGTTGAGATTATTCCGAAAGAGGATTTGAAGGCTTCTGCTCATGTGATCGTGGATACATTCCTCCAGAATAACTCTGAAGTCACGATCAAGGCTGTGTTCAAAGCTCTGAGAGATAAGTATGAATTCAGTCTGAAATAAAGAAAGGAAGAGATCTAGATTTTTGTTTCGAAATATCTGACAGAGAAAAATGTTGTTGTCTAATCGGGATTTTTTTACTTGTTTGTAATACCTAAAATGAAATCTTGTGGAGAAAGAACAGATGAAGAACATGCAAAATTAAACACATCTCAGGCAGGTCTGTCTAATTTGGCTCTGACCTTTTCCTTCACTTCCCTCAGAGTGATGCTGGATTTGGAGGTCAAAGTTGCTGTCTTTGTGGCGCCGCTGAGATTGCTATGCAGCCAGACTGTGCTGAGCTTTCAGTCCATCCTGAGACAGCTCAACAAGTCTCACCGAGTGGCTGTCTGCGCTACTGGCATGGAACAAATGGGTCTGGAGATCTGCGAGCCGTCTGAAGCTGGTGATTGGTTGAGCGCTAGGAGGGTAGAAACAAATGGGAACCGGCTTGAGTTTGCTTGCTTGGTAACAACCTATTCCAGCTTGTCTAAATCTAATGGTGTTCTCCAGTCTGTCCTTGCCAAGAAGACATTGTTTGTAGATTGCTTAGTGGCTGATGAAGCCCATATGGTTGCATCTAATAACAAGAGTACTTGGTCAAAAGTCCACCACTTTCCAGCTAGAATATGCATCTATGCTACCGCTACTCCCAGAGCTCACCCCGACAATATGGGCATGTCTGGCAACAACTGGAATGGGTTGGGTGCTGATGGCTATGATGATGTTGATGGGAAGAGAAAGGAGGGAGAAGCAAAACGGAACCATGCTAGGTCTGAAAAGAAGAAGAATCCCAAAGACAAGTACAGTCAGAGAGACTGGGGGTGTCAGAATGATGCCTCTGGTGTCTTTGGCCCTGCTCTAGCCCAAGTCAGCTTCTCCAAAGCTGTGGAGAAGGGCATGCTGGTTGGCTCTGAGCTGCAGTTACTGGTGCCTTGGGTGAGGTCTGAAGACAGAGAGATGCTTGGTAATAATGAGATCATTGAAAAGCTGCTGTTGGAGCTGGAAGCTGAATATGGATTGCAAGAATTCAATAAATTTGAGCTATTCAATGCTCCCCAAACAGGGCAGAAAGAGGGAAATCAGGAGGATGCAGAGGCAGCGGCACTCAACGCAGAAGCAGGAGAGGAGGAGCCGGCGGAGGCTTCCATCCAAGCGAAAGCTGCCGCCAGTAAAGTGACTGGAGGTCGCATGCTTGGTGCTCTAGTGACTGTACTCCAAGATATTGCTATTGGGAGGATGACACATGTGGTCAGCTATAGCAGCAGGGTGGATAGGGCCAAATTCGTGGAGCTGGTGGCCTCCCGACTTGCAACGTTGTTGGCTGATCAGTGGGACGAGGCAGGGTGCCCCAACTATGCCAACCGACTGCGTGGCTTGGAGCTAGGCACAGTCAGCTACCATAACCCCCAAGAGACCAGAGTAACTCTAGAGAGGTACCGCACTGCCTCTACTGGCTTTGTATGCAATGTTGGCATCATGAGAATGGGCCAAGACATACCCATCATCGGGGGAGTGCTGTTTATGGATCCTGTGAGGGCAATGATTGCTGCAGCACAGAGCACTGGCCGTGCTCTAAGATTGTATTGGTCAAAAAGTGTGGCCGTGATCTACCTGCCGGTGCTGGCAGATATTGCCGCCATCTTCGAGAGAGAGCCAACGACAGCTGCTCCTAGTCTTGGTGGTGAGCAAGATATGGATCTGAATCCTGACGAAGAGTTAACACAGGTTGAAGAAGCAGAGCTTGAGAAGAGGATGTTAAATGCTCGAGGCGTCCAAGCCTCCTACAATGTAGTTAAAGACATATTTGAGGCAATGAGAAAAGTCAATGACAGCCAGCTGGTGGGTATCATCAACGCCATGTCCTCTGCAAGTGGTGGCAAGGAACGCAGCAACTTGGGGTTTATACGCGCTCTAAGCTGTGCCCGAGCTGCAGCTTCAGCAAGGATACTGGTGGACTTGGGTGATAATGAGAGTGGCATGTGTGGGAGGAGCAACCTTGCAAAGCTGATGAGTCGATACAGCTGTGGAATTCTTGAGTTTAAGTGGCAGGAGAGCTTTAGAGCAGTGAAGCAGTTCATTGATGCCAATAGCGGCAGGTGGCCACGTCAACATGCCAAGGACCCTGAGGAGATGAGGCTGACCACGTGGGTCAGCATGCAGCGCAGACATAGAGAGCGCATGCAGACTGCCAACCCGGCCAGGTACCAGCAGCTGGAGCAGTGTGGGTGGTGGGTGTGGGAGGTTGATAAGGAAGAACAATGGCAGGAGACCTTGCAGAAGGTGAAGCAGTTCATTGATACCAATAGTGGTAGGTGGCCGAGCGCAGGTGCCAAGGACCCCGAGGAGAAGAGGCTGGGCCAGTGGGTCAGCCAGCAGCGTGCAAAGAGTGAGGCAATGCCTACTGCCAACCCGGCCAGGTACCAGCAGCTGGAGCAGTGTGGGTGGTGGGTGTGGGACATTATGGAAGAACAATGGCAGGAGAGCTTCAAGGCAGTAAAGCGGTTTCTTGACAACAATAAAGGCAATTGGCCGAGCCAAGCAGCCAAGGACCCGGAGGAGAAGAGGCTGGCAACCTGGGTCAGCACGCAGCGTATGAGCAGGGAGTCCATGCCAACAGCCAACCCAGCCAAATACCAGCAGCTGGAGGAGAGTGGGTGGTGGAAGTGGAAGGCAAAAGAGTAATATGTGTTTTCAAATTCATTATAATGATCAAAGCCGACCCAATATATAAAGCGACGCGCTTTAGTGCAATTGCCTCGGTTTTTGCATCCTATTTGTTTTGAAAAAGCTTCAATGTCGCGACACAGACCCCAATTTGTCACCCTGGCGCCGGGTGACAGTGGTTCAACAATAAGCCCGACATTCTTCTTACATCCAGATACCACCTTCCCTGCTTGGAGAGATAAGAATGCCAAGGATGAGTTTGGAAATGTTTGGTTTTGGGGGACACCAGACCAAGAATGGGAAGATGAGCAGGGAGAGGACGGTCAGATACAGGCCATGACGCAGCGGATGATGTGTGGCAATATGATGTACCGTGGAGGAATGGAGAAGCCAGAGGTGCAATTCATCAACCGCCTCATCGAGCACAAGCAGGCAGCTCTCCTAGCCAACACGCCTCAAGCAAAACCCTTCTACTCCAGAGACTTTGTTATCGACCTCGATATGATCACCTACCCTACCTGTTACTTTGAAGTTAAAACACCAGGCTCTCCAACAGAGCAGGAACGCCTCGCCGCTGTCCGCACCTCCCCTCGCGTGTGGAGGCGCCTGGTTGTCAGTGGGGGCATCTCCCTCAGAGCGCTCCATCACATGGCTCTCGTACCTGGCATGGGCTTCAGCTCCAACTGCCACGCCTATTACTTCACAGACTTATCAGACGGATCCGTATTTGGCCCACCAGAAGGATCTTTTTTGGATCTTATGCACATTAGCAACCGAGGTGTCCATAAAATGGCGCCCGACGATCAAGTCTGCCTGGCCGACATCATTTCAAAAGAAGGAGCTCAGATGGGGTGGGAATATGACTTTGGCGACGCCTTCTCCCATATGATCACCATAATTGAAATAAAATCAAAGGAGGAAAGCACTGGGAAGATTCAGTGCATTGATGGTGCCAAGGCTGGCCCCCCTGAAGATTCAGCTGGCTATCTGGATGACTTCACTAGGGGAGGCAGGGGGTACGAGGAATTCCTGCAAGAGTTGGCGAAGCATAGACCAGGCGGACGCACGTGGAGCAAGATGGTACACAAAGTGCATCAGGAAGGTGCTCTGAATTATACTACAAAGCCCTACCACCCTGATGATGCATTTTCACCGCAGGCTGCTCAAGCTGATATTATGGCGGCAATTAGGTCACCTGGGAAGGTCCCTGAGGCTGCACAGCCCACGATGGCTACGATTCCGGGTCTTCCATATCCTGTCAGGGTTTTTAATGGAGCTGGTTGGAATGATCCATCGGGGAAGGGACCTGATAATGGGGAGAAGGGTGTGTGTGGGAATTGTGGGTGCCCCAACCATCTGATGACGTGTGCAAGGTGTGGAGTGAGGAAGTACTGCAGTCGTGAATGTCAAAAGGCTGGGTGGAGGTATCACAAGGGGGAGTGCAAGGAGAGGTAATGGAGTGGATGGGTGGTGGTGTCCTTGTTTCTTGTTTCTTGTTTTGCATATATGTATTTAAAGAAGAAATGAGTTCCACATTATTGCAAGAAGCTCGAGAGAGGGCAGGCCCAAGGTTGGTCGGTGGGTATGAGAGGGGGAGCGATTGTGTGGTGGTGCAGCAAAAGTAAGGGTCTTTAAACTGCGTACCAACTCCGTAGTGTGAGTGAGTAGCTTTCAAGATTGGGTCAAGAGGCGAGGCGAGGTTGAGGCTGGAGATCGCTGCTAATTACTACTTGTAATCTTTCAAAACAACCTCGTGTATGCTCTCTGGCCGACTCTGAACGCTTGCAGGTGCGTTTTAGGTGTCAAAGTCGAATCAAGGAACCTAGCATCGTCGCTACTTCATATATTTACTGAGCATCAGGCTCCCCGACTGGACGTCACCGCCGACTGCCAGACTGCCTGGGAGATCTCTAGGGCAGGCATCATCTCTACGACGCCCACCGTCGATGCCAGGTTCTCCCAGCCTCACAATACACCATCATACATTGAACTAACTGTAGGGAGAGTATCATAATGGTGATGGTAGGGATGCAGTGCCGAGGTTGGTATAAGAGGGCAGCAGCAGCCTGCTTGCCAACCTCATCACACATCTCACGACCACGGCTCTTCTCTGGCATGTGGCACAGCAAGTTGGGTGGGTGCAGCTTGCCATCTGATAGATTCACAAGGATCACAGTCAAATATGCAAAGAGGGTGGGTGCAGTAGCAAGCAACCATGACGGGCACTTTGAAGGCAGGCCTGGCAGTGAAAAGGAAGAGGAGTTGGAGGTGCTGCTTGATCTCCTGAGCGGTGCTGAGGATGCAGAAGATTTGGAGATGCGAGATGCTCTCTTGCGCTTCAAATATGAGAAAGAGGACCAGTGGCAGGCGCACTTCCATGCCTTGGAGGCGTTCCTTGACGACACTGAGGGTCGGTTTCCCCTGCTGTCAGCTTGGGACCCGACGGAGAGGGAGTTGAGGAGGTGGGTGGATGTGCAGCGCAGTTTGAAAGATGGGCTGGATAAAGCAAGGTATCAGCAGCTGAACAGGTGTAAGTGGTGGAATTGGGATGGCATTGGAATCCGGCCACCACCAAGACCATGGGGGGAGAGCTTGGATAGAGTGAAGAAGTTCAAAGACGACAATGGCCGGTGGCCAACTGATGATGCCAAGAAGCGTGAGGAGAGGAGGCTGGGTAACTGGGTCGTCAGGCAGCGCAATGAAGAAGCTTACATGAAGATAGCTTTTCCAGGAAGGTATCAGCAGCTGGAGACGTGTGGGTGGTGGGTGTGGGAGGTTGATTTTGAAGCTCAGTGGCAGGAGAATTTGGATGCAGTGAAGCAGTTTATTGAAGACAATGGTGGCAGGTGGCCAAGCAAAGGTCCCAAGAAGGATCTCCCTCTTTATTTCAGGAATCTCCATGATACCCTGTACAGACCCACCAATGGCAATGACCATATTACAAATATCAGCAGTCCATAGATTTCTCTTCGGTTGATGGCGATTAATGTTTTCAATTTCTCCACACCTGCAGAAAATTCCACAACGTACCGACCGATCATTCCTTCCTTCTCCCACCATCATTCCCACCACCGGTACAATCCTTTAGTCCGATAAATCTAAACAGCTCCCTCCTCCTTCCATATCCAAAATAACCATACACCATTCTCTGAGTTGGTGAAAGGGAAGACATCTCTCTCTCTTCTTCTTCTTCTTCTTCTTCATCTTCCTCCTCCTCCTTACTAGAGCCATCACCTTCCTCCTCTTCCTTCATCATCATCAAATCACCCCCGCCATCACTACCATATCGAGCCTCTCTTTCTTTCCAAAACTCAGGCCAGTACGAAGACACATACGGTCTCTTATATCCATCCTCCTCTTTACTATTTATATTATCTGGCGGATAAAACCAATAATTCACAGCACAATGCACATTCCTACCACTATTGGTACTATTATCACCTCCATAGCTCGTTACTTCATGAAACCAACCAGCGGGGAGATACAGCACATCATCTGCCTCTAAATCAGCATATATGGCTGCTGATTTACCTGGAAAGAGAGGAAATTTCTGCCTGAGTTGCTTATCTGTCAATTTGAGATCTACCATGCTGAAACTATCAGGATCCGGTGTACCATCATGATGATGATCATCATCATCATCATCATCATCATCATCATCATCATCATCATCATCATCATCATCATCATCATCATCATCATCATCATCACCAGTCTCAAGGGCATGCATCAACATTTCATCCAGCTCCTCTTCTGCCTTTTCAAGCATCTCCCCACTCCCAACTTCCCCCCTCTCTACTGCCGCCTCTGCCTCTGCCAATGCCTCCTCTGCCTTGGTCCTTCTCAGCCAATAACGCACCTCCCTCTCCGTAGACCCATCTGCCTTGGGAACATCCCCCCTATTGCTACTGTCAGTAGCAGTGCAGGTGTATACTATTCTTCCATTGGGGTATATGTGCCTGATGGTACCCTTGGTATACATATATGTGGCTGTTGATGGAGGGTAGAGGACAAAGGTCTTCCTTCCTTGCAACAGGTAATAGACGTTGTCGTGAAAATCGTGGTGAAGTCTGCTGCTGGAGCCTTGGTTGGTGGGGGAGGTACATCCTATCCATAGGTTGATGGCGTGAGGGACGAGGTTGCCTGTGAGAGATGGGCGTAGAGGGAATGCATTACTATCATCGTCATTAAGATTGAGGAGTCTGGAGAGAAGGGGAGAAGCAAGCTCAGGCTGGCCATCAGGACCCATGGGGGCCTTCTGAGTTGTGAGGTAGAGGTTTGATTGACCCTTCTGTATAGCATTGATAAAGGATTTGAAGTCCATTTTGTGTTTGTTGCCCATGCCAAAGGAGGCAGTGTCGGAGGAGCGTGACTCGACGTCAACAATGACATCACCGGCCTGGTCGGCAAGTTGGTCAAGATTGGAAGAAAGAGAATGACCTTTTAGGATGATTGGCTTCCTTTGAGAGACGTAATACTTCCAGAAGGACTTAGGGGTGATATCTGAAGCTTGAATAGCGTCGATAGCAGTGCCTGGAACCCCAGTCCACCCCCGGTATGCATTGATTGTTGCATCCCTTTGCGTTTCTGACAATATTCTTCTCTTCACCATTGCAGTTACTCGTATCTATGAAGTATGATCCATATTATATCTGCAAGATTGACAAACCCTTGCCAGAAACTCTTTGGGGGGGGGGGGCAGTCACCATTCGATCCAGCGCTGCTCCTCTTTAAGTGATTCATCTACCCATCATTTAAATTATTATCCTTGCTTGTCTTTCACATCATTATATTAACAAGCTTAATATATATACCCCACCTAGTATTATTATCAATCAAATAGGAACTAAACAGCAGACACGATTTTCTCCCCCAACTTCTTGTCCACCCTTTTCCCCTCCCACTTTTCCTTTCCCCAAAATAAAAAGAATCGTACTTCGGAAGGTGCCTTGTAATGTATATATTCTTCTCTCTCTCTCTTTCTTTCCCTTTCTTTCTTTCTTTCTGTCTCTCTTTTTCTTATTGGAAAAGTCAGAAGGCAGACACAACTTTCCTCCTTCCGTATTAGATCTCCTTGGCACCCTCCATCTCAGCCTGAGCAGCACTGAAACGCCAGTCCAAGTCCTTGGCAGCCAACAACCATCCAACAACAACAACGAGCAAGATCATACCCAAATATGGAGTAGAAGCGGCCAGAGAGCCAAATCCAATGATCATAAATTGTTGGATAAGGGCACCTCCAGATTTACCCAATGGGTTACAAATCACATCAATAGCAGCCTTACCCTTGGTCTTGGTCTCATCATCCAAAGGAATGTAGGCCATTTCCTTGCATGGATCAAACAGAGAGTACTTGGATGCCTTGGAGAAGATATTCTGAGCGGCACCAACCAACACAGCAGCAAAGAGAGGAGTGAACCCGAGACCAGCAAGAGCTGGGGTGAGGGTGTCACTGAAAAGGACAAGGGAGAAGAAGAGCACACCGGTGATGAGCAAGACGCTTGGGGTGATCAAAGCAGCCATGCCCCATCCGAATCTCTTGAAGATCCAGCGGGAGACAATCATCATGGTGAAGGTGACGGCACCAGTGGCGGTGGAGAAGTCTCCCATGAAGGCAGAGTAGTCGTTAGGGTTGGGGAATTGTGCCTTGAGCTTAGACTTCCAGGTGACTTCCACCAAGTTGATGGAGATGCCATAAGCAACGACCAACATGGCAAGATCACGGATGTATGGGGAGGCAGCCAAGAACTTGAAAGACTCAGCCACAGACATTGGTTCCTTCTTCTTCTTTATCTTCTTTGGCTGGGCATCCCTGACTCTTGGGACGACGGTGCGGTTGAGGTAGTAGAAGACGGAGGTGATGAGGAAGCCACCAATGACGACCATGCCCATCAGGCCCTTCAAAGAGAGACCCCATCCGTCAACGCCAGCTGGAAGACCAGCACGGATTTGGGAGAAGATCTTGACGGCACGACCTGAGAAGATGAGAGCGACATTGGCGCCCAAACCGAAGAGAGGATAGAATTGCTTAGCCTCGTCCACGGTAGTGATCTGGTTGGCAAAGCCCCAGAAAAGAACAGAGACGACAACGGATCCCCACAGCTCGGCCATCACATAGAACAGGCAGTAGGTCCAGTTTCGGACGATGGCAATTGGTCCAGCAAAGCGTGGTCCCATGGTCTCCAAAGCATTCTCAGCCCAGGCAGTTGGGTGCAGGACATCGCGTAATGGGTAGATGAGGAAAGCAAAAGAACCGAAGAAAAGGATGAACGGGATGATGCAACAGTAGAAGAGCTGCTCATTGTTGAGAACATTGGCGAGTTTGGTGTAGAGGATGGTGAAACCAATGGCCATGGGCAGGTTGACCCATGTCTTCAAGAAGGGGATGATTTCAGCACCTGAACCTGGAGCAGTGACGACAAGGACATCCTTGGTGTCTCTGAGGATGGTGTAATTGAAAAGGATGCAGAAGAACATGAGACCGAGGGGGATGATCTTCTGCCAAGTGAAAGCGGCGATGCCCAAGAACTTCTTCTCCTCTGGAGCGGGGACTGAGGCTGAGGCAGCGACCTTGACAACACGGCTAGGGAGCCTTGGGAGGCCGGTGGCTGGCTTCTGGACCTGTGTAGGGGATGAAGGGAAGCGAATGATGGTGAGAAAACGGAGTTGTGGAGAGTTGGGCGACCCATCAGATCATGATGGGGGTAGGGCAGGTGCCAGGGCCATCAGAAATTGCGGGATACCCTATGTCTTTGGTGGGTATAGAGCATCAATTGATGTTTCCTGGCGCATCTCATCAAATGAGATCGAAGAGGATCTAAATGCCCGAGGAAAACCTGAGGTAAAAGGGGCCTAAAATAGCCGCCGGAATAATCATGCATCGTTACTCACCAATGGCTGGGAAACAAGCGCATTCTTGCTCACAAATGGTACAGATGCCTTTGGGGTAGCTCTGATGGCAGATATACGAGCGGTTGGGGCTGCCTTAAGTGGCATTGCCACCCTTCTGGCTGAACTAGCAATCAAAACCATCAAGTCAAGATAGTAGTAGTTCTATTGGCTCAAAGCCTAAATGTGTTAGATCAAAGTTGTATTGGCCTATTGCAACTAGTTCTATTGGTTTATATGCTCTAGCATTGCGCATTTTCTTACCATAACGGTTTCACCATATGTGGTCTCACAGGAGCTGCTCAGCTGCTCGAGTCGAGGGTTTCACAACAGCCCCAACAACCTCCCCCCCCCTCCCTCATCAACTCATCTTCTACGTTCCTTTCTCCCATCTCTACTCCTACTCTTACTCCCTCCATGCCTATCATTTCTATGCTTCTCTCTACCACTATACTTTTCTCCACTCCTACTCCTTCTTCTCCTCTTTCTCTCCTTCTCATCATCCCCTTTCTCCCTGCTCCGTTCTCTTCTTCTCCCATCCCTCTCTCCTCCTCCTCCTCCTCCTCCTCTTCCTTTATCCCGCCTGTCACCACCTCTCCTCTCCTTTCTATCTCTATCATGATGCCTCTCTCCATCACCGTCATTTCTTCTCCCTTTACTCAAATCCTCATCTTCTTCCAATACTAAACCATACCTACCACCATTACCACCATTACCTCCATAACTGCCACCACCACCACCACCACCACTTCTAACTCCACCTCCTCCACCTCTTTCTCTACTATACTTATCCTTCAACTCCAACCCCCTAACAGATGTTTGTTGTCGGTGATGTGCATTAGCTTCATGAGCCAATCCAGCATCTCCCTTCTTCCCCGATGTGTTGTATTGCTTCCATAAATGAGAAACACTCTGGGAAAAGTCAACTTTAATCCTTCTATCATCTATAAGTACATTGTGCATCTTGAAATAAGCCAGTTCAGCTGAATCTTCAGTTTCAAATCCAATAAACGCATAGCATAATGAATCTCCTGTTTTCCAGTCTCGGATGATGTCACACGAGGTGATGGTTCCAAATCTAGAAAAGATTATCTCCAGATCCTCTTCTGTTGTTACTTGATTCAATTTGCACACAAATAGCATGTTTTCAGGTGGTTTGACATCTGCTTCAGGTAGATCTCCTATCATTTCAAGCACTACAGCCCTATTCTTGGCCTCTGCTTCTCTAGTAGCTGCTTCCACTTCTTCTGTAGGCCTACCGTCCTCGGCCGGCACCCAGTCATCTTCCAGTCTGCCATCTTGAGCAAACTCTAATGGCGGTGAAGCTTCAGGTATGTGTTGTTCAAAATTAGGAGGATCAGGTGTGGGATCATCTAGGATAATAGTATGTCTTATACGTATGTTCTGCAATGGCCTGCCGTCAGCATCACATGGAGCATCATTAATGGCCTCCAAGATGTCAAGCCCCTCGGCAACCTGACCAAAGATTGTATGTCTTTCATCCAAGCTGTGAAGAGCATCAGCTGTGGTAATGTAAAATTGAGAGTTGTTAAGGTCTGGACCACCACTGGCCATGGCAACCGTGCCCTTTTGTTTGTGTTTGATGTGGGGGCGGATTTCGTCTTCGAAGAAACGAGCCTGGTCGCCATAGAGGATGCCATAAATGGAATCACCTCCTTGGCCTGTGTTAGTTGGATCTCCGGTTTGGACTAGAAAATCTCTTTGAATGTTATAAAAGAGGCAATTGTTGTAGTATTTCATCTTGCACAGCCTGTGGAGAGAGGGAGAAGGAAGGGATGAGTTGTGATGAAGGGGAGCGTAGAGGGAAGTGGGAAGTGCAGGACGGTCGATCAACAATTGTGAAGAAGTGTGGAAAACTGGGAGATACTTACTTCAGAAAATTCATGCACGTCTTAGGACACTCGTCTACAAGTAGATCTATAACTATCTCGCCTTTTGACGTTTCCAGTATGACTGACATTGTGCTTGGAGATTCAAATATTCGATTTCGATCGACTGTATTGTACTCCAGAAACGTGTGTGTGTGTGATACAACTACCGTTATCTATCTATATATACACATTGATCTGCAATTTGACAACCATAAGCTTCTTCTAATGAGGCATGGAAAGAGAAGGAGAGGGGGTGGGGGGGCCTCGATGATCGTCAAGCGATCCGACCTCAGAGAGAGGGACTCTTTCCTCTTCAAAACCCCACTGCTTTACCATGCTTCGACCAATTCTATGCACCATTAGTTCTACATTTCATCTTACTATGACTTTGCAGGCTGGTGTTTCGCTGAAGGCGCAGCTAGCTGAAAAAGAGTGAGTAGAAAACCTAGTAGTCTCTGTCTCCATGACTGCTTTCCAGTTTGACCCACTCTTCACCTTCCTATTCCCTCAAACCCACCTTGCAGTAAACTTCTAGAAGACTATGCCAAGAAATATCGCATGTTACTCTCCAATAACATCGATCTCACAAAGAAAAACGCTCTTTTGCTGACCCAAACCAGGTGCCTGAGGGATGAACGTAACGAGGCACAGCACCTCCTCAAGGCGTTCACTGCATCCAACAGAGCCCAGCAATTAGAATTCAGAGGCCAGCTAGACCGTCTCCGCAATCTCCTCAGGCAAGCTCTCTCAGACAGCAACCAAAAGGACGACCAGCTCAAAGAGCTTCAGGAGAACAACCTCCAACTGCAGTCTCTTCTCACCGAGTCACTCGCAGAGGCATTCAACTCCCATCACTTGCTGGCTACTGTTCAGGAGGAAGGAGAGCTTCCCATCCAAGATGATTTCGAAGTAGCTCCAGATCCCCCTCTTCTCACTGATCGTCTCACTCCTCCACATCCTGATTCTTCTTCTTCTTCTTCTGCTGCTACTACCAGCATCACAGAGGAAGGGTCTGGCTCGGACAATAAAGAAAACCACTCCCCTCCTCCTTTCAGGTTCGTCTACCACCAAGGAACCCCCCATAATGCTATTATTACTGCTGCTGCTGGTACAGCTGTTGGTAATGGTGCACTAGATGAAGAGAACAGCACAACTCCCACTCACAGTGAGACTGCCAGTAGCCAACCCGACCTCCAAAAAGAACCATCATTTGGCCATCGTCAAGCTGCCAGTAGCAAAGAAGAAGAAGAAGATGATGATAATGGTGTTTTCTCATTCTCTACTGCCACTCCCGCTTTCAACCATCTTGTCGCTGCAGCTTTCCAGGCATCCAAAAATGTTGCTGTTCCAAAGCTCACAAGAATTGAAGAAAAAGACATCAATAGCAACGATGAAAATGATGAAAATGATGATGGTAATAGCAGTAGTAGTGCAGTCTTCCTGACTCCCAGCCGTCCAGCAGCTCCTCCCAACACACATCCAGCCACTAGTGCTGTTGTGTCTATTGCTGGGGTTACTGATGACAATGCTGGTCCAGCTACTGGTATGCGTTCATCAGCACGTACCCGTGGTAAAGCTGACCGTGTGAGCTATGTTCTTCCCAAGCTCAACAGCAAGCTCAGGCAAGGCGATCCATTCACTTTTGGCAAACCAGAAGATACGAATCTTAAAACCAAAACCAAAGGAAAGAGACTCTCCGTGGTATCTGCACCTGGTGGTGGAGGTGGAGGTGGAGGTGGAGGTGGAGGTGGAGGTCCGTCTGCTGTTCGTAAGCTGCTGCAGGATGATACTACTTGATAATAATAATATTAATAATAATGGCTTCGTGACACACTCATCGTGATAATAGTATAGAAATGCATGTATTGATCACCTTATCTAAATGTTCTGTAACAATTCCTCTTACAATGGCAATATTAGTTCTACGATCTTAAGATACTGTAAGAAGGTGCTCTGCCCTCAGAGATGAAAATCTCCTTTCTTCTTCCTCCTCATTCACCCCCACTACATCATCATCATCATCTACCTTATGAGGATGCCTGTGTCCCTCTGGCTTTATCTGAGCAGCCTCTTCAGGAGTCATCACTCCCCACATAGTTCCAACCAACTCCCCACTCCTCACCTTTTGCTCATCTTCCCACGTTGGCATTGCCCACCAGCAATCCCCCGCTTCAATTTGCAGCGCATTCCTACCTCTTTCCAACTTGAAAAAGCCCATCTCTCCCCAATACGACCCCCAACTGTTCCTTACTACCCACCATTTGGTCTCTCCGTCTCCACTCTCACCCCATCCTACCACTTCAATGTCGTGGTCAACGTCGGTGGAGTTGGTTGGGTCGGTGGCCATGCCCCCGTAGTAACCGTAGTCAAAAGTTTCAGGAGTGGCGATTGAGCAAGTTATTGGGCCGCGTGCAGCCAATTCAGCCATCATAGATTCTTCACCTGGTCTGGGAACCTTCCCGTAAGAATCAAGGTAGTATCGCATTGGGGTTTTAACAGACCAGCAGGTGTCGACATCCTTCAATGGCATGCAATTGCGGCAATAGCCGTCAGCGGGGCATTTCTTGAGGTCCTTGTCTCCATATTGAGTGTGGTCTGTAGCGGAATAAGGCATACATGTCTCATCTGGGAGGCCATAGTTCTTCATGTACCTCAGGACATCAATCACGTCACCGCCATTGCACCCATCCCCGTAGGTATGAAAGGCTCCGCAGTTGAGGACGACCTGCCTTGCGAGAATGACATCAGGAGATAGACCGTTTTTGACTATTTTAAGTCGGTCTTGGATCATAGATAGAGTACCATGTAGCCAGCAAGAACCACAGTATTGAGGGATGTGCTGGTTCCATGAAGGAGTGAGGAGCTTTTCGTCCATCCAGGTGAAGTTCTTTTGAGAGAGGCGTTGAGCTGCTTGGTCGGTGATGATGGGCTTGACAGCATTGAAAGAGAGCTCGTCTAATGCGACATTGATAGCGGGTTTCTTCTTGCATCCAGCATCGACAAGTAAGAATAATGCTGAGAGAGTGAGGAATATTCGAACAAGAAGAGACATGTCAACTACTTGAAATTTGACGAATTTTGAAGACTCAAAGTTTTTGAAGTGAAACGTGTACTTTAATTGCAGGATGGGCACTGTATAACCCTAAATATACCAGTTTACATGCATGTAGAAAGCATACAAGATTGAGAATGGCTTCTAGTCACGTTTTCAGTCTAAAAAGCCCTTGAAAGAAAAGCCCCTTTCACCGCCCAATCAAACTTTGCCCTCTCATACCTTTCTCTTCAAGGTGGCAAGAAGAGGCACTGTCACTTCAGTACATTATGGTGGATCTTCTGTAACAATTCAGTACACAAAAAATCTAATGATCTGTATCCCTTTTCTCTATCAAATAAAAACACCCCTACTCTAGCTACTACTCTATGTATGTATGTATCAATCATTGCTTTATATATTTCCTCAACTTTGCCACCTGCTCCAACACCGATCTCTTACTCGCTCCTCCCTCAGTGTCCCTCATCTCTGCACTCCTCTGGAAATCCCATACCTCTGATACATCCTCTTCAAACAATGGATGAATAGTTTTCAAATCAGTAGCACTGAGATCAGTCAACTGACACCCTCTATCCTCTGCCATCTTGACTGCAGCTCCACTGATGTGGTGTGTTTCTCTAAATGGGACACCTTTCCTTACCAAATATTCAGCCAGATCTGTTGCCAACATATCTGCAGAGAGGCCTCCAAACATTGCTTCCGGGTTGATTTTCAGTGTGCTGAGCACACCAGTGGCAATTCTGACGCAATCATGTAGAGTATCCGTACTGTCGAACATCAGTGTCCAAGCTTCTTGGAAATCCTTGTTGTATGTAGTTGGCGTGCCCTTGATCACTGCCATCAGACCGGTCAGGTTGCCAATCATCCGGCCGCCTTTACCTCTGACCAATTCCAGTGCATCTGGATTCTTCTTTTGAGGCATTAAACTGGAACCAGTAGCATATGCATCACTGCATTGCACAAATTTAAACTGTCCACTGGAATAGATGATGAGATCTTCGGCCCAACGTGATAAGTGAGTCAAATGCAGTGTTGCAAAGAAGATTGTTTCTGCAACATAATCTCTGTCGCTGACTGCATCCATAGAGTTAGGGCACACTCTGCCCTCAAAGCCAAGCTCTCTAGATAGAAATTGTCTATCCACTCCAAATGGATTACCGGCAAGAGCTCCAGAGCCCAGCGGCAAGGTGGCCACTCGGGGAAGGAGATCGTCCAGACGCTGGGCATCACGTTGCCATGCTGCAGCGTGACTCAATAGCCAGTGGCTCCACCTAACAGTTTGAGCTGGCTGGAGGTGAGTGAACCCAGGCATCAGGACATCTGCTTCTGCCTCTGCACGGTCAGCAGCTGCTTCTATCAGAGCATGCAGAGATTGCCTGATGATTAACAGTTCTTGGTACAACCAAAGACGTGTGTCGGTAGCAACTTGATCATTTCTAGAGCGGCCAGTGTGCAATTTACCCCCAGCTGCACCTATAATTTCACTCAACCTGCGTTCATTGGCAGTATGAATATCTTCATCTCCTTGTTTGATCTCAAAGCTACCAGATTCCCATTCAGAGGCTACCTTGGACAGGCCATCAATAATGGAGGTGGCCTCTGCGTTGGTCAAGACTCCAGATTTGGACAGTGCCTTGGCATAGGCTTGGCTTCCTTTGATATCTTGGGCCCACATACGTTTGTCAAAGGGTAGGGACTCGTTGAATTTCTCCATTAATGGGTCGGTTTTGCCAGTGAAGCGACCGCCCCAGAGTTTCTTAGTGGCTGGGGCCTCTGGAGCAGCAGTCTGTGTGTTGAGAGAGGAGAGGGAGAGAGGGAGCAAAGTCAATCTCTGTGATGGAATTCTACAATATGATTGATTACTCAGTGCAACTTGTCAACCTTCTTACCATTTTGACATTGAGTTTACGGTACAGTGGCTTGCAAGACTGTAGAGAAGTGGAAAGACGAGGAAAAGTTAGATGAGCAAGAAGATGCAAAGTCGGGGAGGGTGGGTGATGGAAAAGCGGCAGAACATTAGAAACGTACCCTTGAAACATGCAATCTACTCCCAATGACCCCCTTAAAGTCAGATGACAATGATAGATTCGCCTGCATATTCTTTTGTCCTCTTTTTTTAAAGGAAGGGCTTTGACAGATGCTGATTCAACTTGAAAAACACTGAGCTTGCTTTATTTGCCAAGATTGTTATCTTTCTTAACAATTGACGTCTTGAATATTACACTAATGCCCCACTAAGGAGGTGCACAGCCCGACTATCACTTGTACAACGTGCTCTAGGGTATGCGATGGACGAAGCAAAAGAGAGCAGGAGAGAGACAGCCCACCCCAAACCCACATTTCCCCCAGTAGTGAGACCATTTTTCCATTATTAAACCTCTCTTTATACCTACATATACACTCTACCCCTCCACCACCTGCACATCCTGCAATCCCATCTCCATCTCCTCATCTTCCTCTACATCTTCAGGCAACACAGCTCCATCTAGCTGCCGTATCGCCTCAAACACCCCAATGCCCACACTGGTAGCTAAATTCAGCGACCTCACATATTTGTAATTATTCATTGGAATCTTCACCAGACCTCCACCACTACACACTGCTAAATCTACTGCTTCTTGTGGTAGACCAGTTGTCTCTGCTCCAAACATCAGCCAGTCTCCTTTTCTATACGCTGTGCCTACTGTTACCTGTGATGCCGATCCCTTCTCATTACTAGTAGGAGTGGTGCTTGCAGCATAATGCCTAGTTGCAAACTTGCTGAATCCAAATATTCTCTTAGGGACAGGTAATGCATTGAAGTATGCACCGAAATCTTCAATGGAGTCATGTACTCTAAAGGAAACATAATCCCAGTAGTCTAAACCAGCTCTCTTAAGCTTGGCATTGTCGATGGTGAAGCCAAGAGGGGCAACGAGATGGAGGGCCATAGATGTGGCTGCACATGTTCTAGCTATGTTGCCTACATTCTGAGGTATTTGAGGGTGGACTAATACTACATGGAGATCTGGACGTTGCCAGGCGTGATGGGTGGGGGAAGAGGAGGAGGTGGGGTCTGCTCCGTAAACAATGGCAAGACGGCGTTGTTGAGCGGTGGTTGAACGGTGATTGGTAGAGATGAGTGGTGTTGGAGCGGCTTTATGATGCAATGGATGTCCATTTGCCGTATAATGATCTTTGGGATGAACTCCAACCAATATCGTTTGTTTTAAAGAGCTCCAAACAACAAGTGGGGCCATGTCTAGAATCGGGGGGATGAATAGATCACAACAACAAAATTAACACATTAGCCAGCAGTTTTTATGATGTTTGATGTATAAAGGTTCTGATATTCAACAGCCAAGCCCGCATGTAAGCTGAGCTAAACTTGGCACATTTCTAGCATTCGTCTCCTTTCCCAATGCAAATTTCCAGCTTCCTCTAAATCCGTATGAGGTTTCTATCTTCGCCTTGTGTTCCATAAAATCAATGTAAAATTACATTTCATTATCGTTGGACATCATAAATTTGAAATATCCATTCATTTAAAAGGCGGAACGTTACATAATGCGTGGTTGTGCACTTGGTAATGGACGCTCAATTGCTGGGCCTCCTGTCCAATGTCGTTCTTATTTGAGAGTGAAACCCAGCCGTAGATATTCATATCTCAATGTTAAAGCAACAGCAGCACCCGAAGTCACAGAAGAACTCTCAGATGAGAAGAGGGACATTCAGCAAATGCTCAACAAGCCTTACAAGTATGGTTTCAAGACTATCATTGAGACTGACGTATTCCCCAAGGGCCTCAGTGAAGATGTAGTCCGTGCCATTTCGGCTAAGAAGGAAGAGCCAGAATGGCTTTTAGATTACAGGTACGTTTGACAATGCTCCCGAGCAAACGCTCCTACCAGGGAGCAGTGACATAAGGTTCCTCCTCTTCTCCCTACTCCTTTCACTGTCTATACCTACTAAACAGCCACAATCCACACCATCTACACCCTCTGACCCCTCTTTCCCCCCACCGACTAAACATACAGACTCAAAGCATACAGAAAGTGGCTGACAATGGAGGAACCAACGTGGAGCGACAACCAGTACCCCGCCATCGACTACCAAAACGTCTCCTACTACTCTGCACCAAAACAAATGGCTAAAAAGCAATCCTTAGATGAGGTAGACCCAGAACTCCTCAAAACATTTGAAAAGCTGGGTATTCCCCTCAATGAACAAAAGAGACTGGCCAATGTAGCGGTCGATGCAGTGTTTGACTCTGTCTCAATTGCCACGACATTTAGAGAAGAATTGGGCAAGGCTGGCGTCATTTTCTGTTCAATTAGCGAGGCAGTCAAGGAATACCCTGATCTAATCCGTAAATACCTCGGTTCAGTTGTTCCAGCTGCAGATAACTACTTCACAGCTCTTAATTCTGCAGTCTTTTCAGATGGATCATTTGTTTACATCCCAAAGGGAGTGCGTAGCCCCATGGAGCTATCCACCTATTTCCGTATCAATGCCTCTGAAACAGGCCAATTTGAACGTACCTTGATTATAGCAGAGGAAGGCAGTTATGTGTCATATCTAGAAGGATGCACTGCCCCGGCGTATGACCAGAATCAGCTGCACGCTGCTGTGGTTGAGCTCAGCGCTGCCAAGGACGCTGAGATCAAGTACTCCACCGTTCAAAATTGGTATGCGGGCGATGAAGATGGAAAGGGAGGTATATACAACTTTGTGACTAAGAGAGGTCTCTGCATGGGTGACCGGTCGAAGATTTCATGGACTCAAGTGGAAACAGGAAGCGCCATCACGTGGAAATATCCATCTGTTGTTCTCAAAGGCGACGATAGTGTCGGAGAGTTTTATTCCGTGGCCTTGACCAACAATTGCCAACAAGCTGATACAGGCAGTAAAATGATCCACGTAGGCCGTAACACCCGCTCGAGGATCGTTTCCAAGGGCATCTCCGCCGGCAATTCCGCCAATATATATCGAGGCCTGGTGCAAGTGCAACCCACCGCCATTGGTGCCCGTAACTACAGCCAATGCGACTCCATGTTGATTGGAGACAATGCAGGAGCTAACACCTACCCGTACATTCAAGTGAGGCATCCTACTGCTAGAGTTGAGCATGAAGCTTCCACTTCCAAGATTGGAGAGGATCAATTGTTTTATTTCCAACAAAGAGGAGTTGGGCTGGAAGATGCTGTGGGGATGATTATTAGTGGATTCTGTAGGGAGGTGTTTAATGAGCTGCCTCTGGAGTTTGCAGCAGAGGTGAATCAGTTGATGAGCTTGAAATTGGAGGGGAGTGTGGGCTAGAAGAAAAGGAAGTTTGATGATGGAGGCTGGAGAGTGTGTGATGTTTGTTTTATGTGTACACTACTAGAAGAGTTATTTTTTGAAGTTGAAGAAAGGAAAAGATTTTACCATTGCGACTAGAAAATAAGAATGGATTTATATTGGGTACTACTGAACAATTGATAATACAACTGTAAGAAGGGTAGAAAGAGAGGAATAAAGCGTATGGTAGAACAGCAAGAAGAGGAAGAACAAAGATGGGCGGCTGCGGTCGGTGTGTTTTCTGGAGCGACGCCGGGAAGAAATGGAAGGAAACTTGATTGTCAGCCTGACATAACATTCATTTTAAACTATTTCTTTCATTATTACGAGATAGATCTGTGCTATAGCAGTATAATTATACACCCTGTTGCGCCGGTTGTCTCAGATCGCGTTCTATAAAATGGCTCCCCATAAAGTCACGATCGAGCAAACTATAGATGTGCAAGATGTTGTTAATATTGCAGAACAAGCTGCTGAAGTTATCATGAAAATCTATGAGACACCTACTGAGGATTGGGGCGTGGAGGCCAAAGCTGACGACTCCCCGCTCACTCTCGCTGACCAGAACGCCAACACTGTCATATGTGAAGCCCTCGCCCGCCTTACTCCCCACATCCCCATTGTCAGTGAAGAGAACAAGCAAGCTAGCTATGATATCAAGAAGAACTACAAGTACAACTGGGTTATAGACCCTCTTGATGGTACGAAGGAATTCATCAAGAGAAATGGCCAATTCACCGTCAACATTGCGCTGCTTGAGGATGGCAAGCCCTACATGGGAGTTGTCCAGGTACCAGCTCAAAACAAAGTCTACTGGTCAGCCAAGGGTCAAGGAGCCTGGGTACGTGAGGGGCCCACTGATGCAACACCTCGTCAGATCAACGTCGCCACTTTCAGTCCATCTGACACTGGCCTCAGCATTGTCGGCTCTGCCAGTCACTGCACCCCCGAAACAACTGAATTTGTGTCCCAGTACAATTCCCCCGTTTTCAAGCAACTAGGAAGCTCCCTGAAGCTCCTCATGGTAGCTACTGGAGAGGCGCATATCTATCCAAGACTGGCCCCTACATGCGAGTGGGACACAGCTGCTGCGCATGCTATCGTGCTGGAAGCTGGCGGAGAGGTGGTCCAGGCTGGTACTTGTGATAATAAGGGGAAATTGTTACCTGGAGAGGATTGGAAGGCTGTTTTGGCTAAAGAAATTCCATTAGAATATAATAAACCCAATCCATTGAATCCTTACTTTGTTGTGTATGGAAAGAAGGTTTGAGTCTGTGAGGGAGGGGAGGTGGGATTGCTTGCTGCTATGAAATGATGAACACAGACAGATGCTGTTTTTCTTATATTAGCCTCCATCATTGCATGCATTTATGGCATGACATGGTATCATAATAATTGTTACACTAGATTATCACCATCTGCAAGATCAGATTTTATGTCTCTCACTTCATCTATCACATCAGTTATTGTTCCTACTACCCTTTCTAAATTTTGGATACATTCAGCAATGGCACCGTCAATATCTTCTTGACTGGGCTCTACTACTGTTGTTGCTGCTGTACTACTACTACTATAGTGACTACACCCTGTATCATATCCAAAAGCATCATGATCAGCTCCACCATCATTATTATAATAGCCAGGTTGCTGCCATGAGAAGTTGCCCCGAGCGAGTGCACCTCTCAATGATTGCAAAGACAGAGTAATCTCCAGTTTCTCCCTCTCTGCATCCTGAACCTGCCTCAGTAGACTGGCTAGATCTGGCCTGTTTAGAGGAGAGCTTCCAAGGGCTGCTTCAGCAGACCTGACTCTTAAAGAAGCTTTTTGGAAGCTGGCAGTGACATCCTTGATGACGTATTTGTATGGGCCTTCAGCTCCATTTTCCATGTACAGTCGGTGTGCTACTGCTAGTTGGCTGTATAGATAAGCTCGTTGGTCTTGGGCATCTAAGCAGGCCTTAAGTTGGGTCAGAATGGCAGTATTATTATTGGTTTGTTGGTGGTGGTGTTGCTGTTCTACATCCATGGTGCTGATAGTGCTCTCTGTCTCTCTCTCTCTCTCTTTCACTCTATTATTTTAAGCGTCTCTTTTGGGTTGTTCGTAATGAAGTTTGTTGGTATAATCCTTAGCTCTTTTCTCCACTTCCTCTAAAGCTGTTGTTTTAATGAAAATGGAGGTGTCGTTAAGGTCTGCAATGATGAAGCGCTGGGTTGGAGGGAGGGATTCGTCGAGTGCACGGATAATTTCCTTGAGTTGAGGGTCGCTGAAATAGAGAGAAGGGTGGGGATGAAATGGGTGAGTGAGAGGGGAGTTTGAAAGGGAATGAATAGGTATAGATATTTACCAGGTGATGAGTGTTCCTTGAATCGCAGATACCATTCCACGGATGGATATCCACTGGAAGGCTTGAATTGAATCTTCTGATCGCTTTTCCTCTGGAATATCTAGTTACCGCCCGAGCAATGTAACTAAAGTAATTATGCAATGCACATAACAGTCACAAAAGCTTGATGTGGTGTAGAAAGCTGGGAAACAGCAGTCGAAATTAAATTTTGTGGAGTTGAGCAGGGGTGGGGGGGGGGGGGGGGGGCCCCCCCCCAGCGCGGACCCCCCGCGCCCACCGATTACTGTGGACAGGTGTGTGCTTTTTTTTTTTTTTTTTTAACCCCCCTCCTTTCGCGGCACGTCT
>Ga0114919_10000208_pt1 | contig 41798 bp, 34 predicted proteins | sample BlataG_FD_88682 | JGI IMG/M metagenome (GOLD analysis project Ga0114919, IMG submission 88682) | Deep subsurface microbial communities from Black Sea to uncover new lineages of life (NeLLi) - Black_00105 metaG | ecosystem: Environmental > Aquatic > Marine > Oceanic > Sediment | place: Atlantic... | reverse complement strand
GTAGGGGGCGGTGGACTGGGTTGTGTGTGTGGGTTGCGCGCCTTGTATTCTTGTGTCCCCCGTGGAAACCCCCCCCCCCCCCCCCCCCCCCCGACTCACTCTCTCCCCACTCATGCTCCTTCCTTTCCAGGCACAACCGCTATCTCAAACCACTCCTGGCGGTTCTGTCCCAGGAAAGATAAAACAAATCCCAGGTGGAGTAGGTAGAAATATTGCTCACAGTATAGGCAATATCATGCAAGGGAGAGTATGTCTTATATCTGTAGTAGCAGACGACACAGCAGGACACGCTCTCCTAACTCACTGGCATCACAGTTGTGGATTTCGTAAAGATGGCATTCTCAGCATACATTCTCAGCATGGATCAACTCCCATAGTAATGACAATATTTGGTGCTAATGGTGATGTTGAGATCTCCGTTGCAGATGTAGGTTTATTAGAAAAGTATTTAGATAGACAATTGCTACTAAAACATGAGCCTTTCATTCAGGCAGCATCTTTCATTGTTTTAGATGGCAACATGCATCCAGATTCATTGCAAGTAGCTTGCCAGCTAGCCCACAAGCATAGAAAATCTGTATGGTTTGAGCCAGTATCAGCAACCAAAGCTAAAAGAGCAGTCAATATTTCACAATTCATAACATACATATCTCCCAATGAACAAGAATTAGAATCAATGGCCATGGAGATGATTGGTGGAAAACAACCAGGTTTTAATGATGTACCGGTAGCATACAGTGGAAGTAGTGATATTAAAGGTATCTCTTTTGTACATAGGCAGTTAAAGAACCTTTCTATTGTATTATCGGCAGGTGTACAGTATATAATACTGACTGGAGGTAAAGAAGGAGCAGCAGCATGCTATATGGACCCACATGATTCGTCTGTATTGCTCATCTACATGGCACCTGCATTGGAAGCCAATGCGATCAATTGTAGTGGAGCTGGAGATACATTGGTAGCTGGTTGTATATCGGCCTTGGTTCAAGGTAAAAGTATAGAAACTGCATTGAAGTATGGTATTGCAGCAGCCAAGTATGCAGTCGAGAGCAGTGATAATGTGCCCATCTTCAATATGACAATGATTGAACAACTATCAAAATGTGTTTACACGACTTGTATAAAACTATCAATTGTTTATTAAATACGATGTGACGCTTATAACACCATCTACATTGCTCTGACATCTTGAGCCTGATCTTGAAATGCCTCCTGGGCAGCAGCTATTGCTCTGGCATCTTCAGGGTTCACATTGAAACCAGGTAGGAGTGATGTCAAGAAACCTACCACTAGCGCTTGGAGCTCTCTCAGTATTCCCAATTGCCCAGGACCTTGATCCTGTAACTCCAGTGGAGCTGGTTGCTGTTGCTCTTGTTGAGCAGCAGCAGCAGGGGCGGCGGCAACTCCTCCTTCTTGCCTTTGTTGACCTTCTGGAGTCTCAGGCACTACATTCTGCAGCTCCTGCTGCTGCTGATCTGCAGGAGGTATCCCATCACCTTGTTGCTGTGGTGGCTGCACTCTTTGCTCTAATTCTGGAGGATTGTTGTTAATATTTTGTGGTGGCTGCACTATGCCTGCCACTCTATTCAATACATGCCTAACTCTATCAGTTCCAGTCAGAAACAAGGCAATACCCAGCACTACCAACATTGCAAATCTCTTGGGTGGACAATGTTGGTAAACCACCACCATGAGTACCATCAGTTGCAGTAGAGATCGTACATTGACATTAACACGGAGATTGAACTGACGTATTAAAGGTCTTTGGAATATTCCTCCTCTTCTATGTAGCCTTGGCTGAATTAGTTGTATTTGTTGTTGAGAAGATGAGGAGGCAGATGTAGATCGATACAATCTCAGAATTCTTGATAAAGAAGGTGGGAGAGGTCCTTCCCTCTCAGCAGCAGTCAACATTGCAATGACCGCCTGCAGCGGTACCATACGTTGTTGATTTGATGATGATGAAGGTCCTCCTCCTTCTCCTGCTGCTGCTGCTGTTGCTGCTCCTGTTGCTGCTCCTGATGCTGACCTTCTACGTCTCATACCCTGCATACTAGGATCAACACCTGGTTGTTGTGGTGGTTGTGGCATCATCATATTCATCATGGGACTATTAGGTGGGTAATAATATTGTCCACCATTAACCATATCACTTGGGATTGTATACGGTGATGGAAATTGATATGGAGATGGTGGCATCATCATCATCATTGGAGATGTCTGCTGAGGTGGATACATTTGAACTGGGACCCACATTGATGGCGATGGTGATACTGTTAGTGATGGGGAAGGGGTCTGTCCTGATAAGGATTGTAGAGCTGCATGGTAGGCAGCTATAAATGTAGGATCTGAATGTAATAATGCATCATTATCATCTTGTTGTGGTACTCGTGGAGTTGCTGCTGCACTGGAGGTGGTGGCAGCGGGTTCTCCTCCTTCTACTTCTGGTTCTTTACCCTTTTGTTGTATTGGTGCAGTAGTGGTGGTGGTGGTGGCTTGTTGAGTGGTTTCTCCTCTCATTGGTAGCCAGCTACCCTCTTCTTCATCATCATCATCCGATGTCAATGCACCATCTCTAAATTGTTCAGGTTCCTTATTATTAACTGCGCTACTATTAGTAGTAGTTGCACCATCATTGCCTTCTGTAGCATCTTCATTGTTATCTTGCGCTGCAGGGGCAGGCTGTTCCTTGACTATTGACGATGGTGTTGGTGGTAGTGGTGCCTGATCAGTGACTACAAGGTGCAATATGTATGGTGGGTTTGATAGAACGTTGGTTAAGATTGTATCATCTGTTCTTAATACTCTTCCTGCATAGATGATCTGTATCAGGAAGAAGAGATATTGTGATTGTCAGTGGGTATTCAGTGATATGTGATGCACAAAGAAGAAGAAGCGGGAAGATGTGTGTGTGTGTGAGAGAGACGACTCACCGTCAACGACCCAGGGAGAGGATTGCCAGGATACTGGGTTTGGAGAGCAGATTTCAAATCTCTCACGGTAGCAGATGAAGGTACAGTGATGTGGAATTCCCGATCGAGCTTGGGGTTTCTAATACTGAGGTCAAGATTATCAATGGACATGGTGTGAGATTCCGTAGGTTGGACGGCACCTATCAAAACTTTATCGGCTTCTGACTTGTCTAACCATTCACAGTTTTAAAACAAACTGATGGAATGGTCAAGTATATGAGGTATGAACGCGGAAGAAGAACCAAAAGAAAATCTTCAGCAACTTTGGGAATGGATGAAACTTTGGCTCTTACCCTTTTATGAGCGCACAGAAACTCATGATCCAGTTAATCATATAATATATTGCTCGTGATCTGCACTCCATCACACAGGATCACTACTATAGCCAAGATATCTAGCCATCAAAGTCATAAAGAGTTTAAAGTTTTTACTGGCGATCCAGCCCTGAAACATTTTCTAAACTATTATTGATTCAGGATTGTGGCAATGGTGCTGAACATAAGACAAAAACAGACAGGTATGACGCCACAGAGCATAATTGATCAAATCGAAAGCATGACACAGTTTTGCCTACTCTCTTCTAACCCTCTGAATTCCCAATTACAGATGCCATACTGCGCATGCTGCACTTAAACTCCCCTGGAACGTTATCTGGTCTAGAAGAAGAGCAGCTATACAAAGTCTTGGTCCTTGACCGCTCGACAAAAGACGTCTTGGCTCCGCTCCTCAGGGTGAGCGAACTTCGTCGTCAAGGAGTCACCCTCCACCTCCTCATTGATTCAGATAGACAACCAATTCCAGATGTCCCAGCAGTATACTACATCCAACCTAGTGATGAAAACATCCAACGGATAGCAGATGATGCAAGGAAGGGCCTTTATGACTCTCTCTACATCAATTTCTCCACCCACATTGCTAGACCTGCACTGGAGCAACTCGCAAGCACAGTATCTGCTTCTGGCACTGCTGCAGCCAGGATTGCCAACCTTCATGACCAATACAATCAGTTTATAGCTCTAGAAAATACTCTCTTCTCCCTAGGCCTACCAGACACCTACCTCCGTCTCAACAACCCAAGCGCACAAGACACACAAATCGAGAGCACAGTATCAGCAGTAGTGGAGGGACTGTTTTGTGTACTGGCAACCATGGGAGTGGTACCCATCATCAGATGTCCTAAAGGGGGAGTAGCAGAGCATGTAGCAGCAGCATTGGATTCAAAATTAAGGGATGCATTGAGGAGCCGTGGCAATATCTTCTCAGAGGCAGGTGCAGGTAGTAGTACCGGACTCTCTGCGAGTCTACAACGTCCATTGCTGTGTCTGTTTGATCGTAATTTTGAAATGTCAGTGGTACTTCAACACACCTGGACATATAAGCCGTTGTTACACGATGTACTTGGGATGCATCTCAACAGAGTTGCCGTTCAAGATGGTGGTGGTGGTGGCGGCACTAATAACAAGTCTTACGAAGTCGATGAAAATGACTTCTTCTGGACACAGTATGGCAGAGAGCAGTTCCCCAACATTGCAGAACAAGTAGAAGCAGAGTTGTCTAGATATAAATCATCAGTAGAGGAACTTAATAGAAAGGCAGCTGGTGGTGGACATGCCATGGCTGTGGATCCCAATGATCCCCTCGCTGCCAATACCAGGAGCCTAATGTCTGCTGTATCATCACTACCAGAGCTCACTGAGAGGAAGAGGGTGATTGATAAACATACCAACCTAGCAACTGCACTACTGGGTATTATTAAGAGTAGGGGGCTTGATAAGTTTTATGCATTAGAAGAGGATTTTGTTGCTGGAAAGGCAGGTATTGCTCAATTGGAAGAGTTGCTTCATGGGCCAGCTGGGACAGCAACTGATAAATTGAGAGCTGCATTGGTATGGTTATTAACTGCCGAGACACCCCCAGCAGAGAATAATTGCAGCAGGATTGAGGAATTGTTACAAGAAAGTGGTGCTGACATGGCAGCTTGGGCCTATGTGAAGCGTATGAGGAGGATGAACTTGACTGGAAAGCAACAGCAGTCATCATCAGCTAATTTGGGAGAAGGGGCTGCCCAAAATCAATTGACCAATCTTTTAGGAAGTACATTTGGCCAAGGTCTTAGTTCTTTGACCAAGGGAGTGAAGAGCTTATTGGCTGGGGAGCAGCAAGCAGCTGTGACAGTGGCAGTAGAAGCACTGATGGAAGGAAAATCATCATCAACGTCATCATCATCTGGTCAAGATGGAGGAGGAATTTCAGATAGTTACATGACATTTGATCCCAAGGTGCCAATGGGCCAAGTTCAACGTGCATCTACCGGTCCACATAAAGAGGCTATTGTATTTATGATTGGTGGTGGTAATATGTTGGAATATGAGTCGTTATCATGCTGGGCAAGTCGTGCTCAGCCTAGTCCAAAATATATTGTGTATGGAGCTACTGAATTGTTGAATGGGGAGAAGTTCTTAGCTCAATTGAGTGAATTGGGGAGACGGAGTGGGGCTTTGTAAATGTAATTGAATTGATCTATTATTACATACTTGAAAGGAGGACTGCACGCAGCAATCCCACCCTCCTGGATGGGGCTCCTATGGGTGAGCAAAGGTTTGAGTTTTGGTTTTCTCCAGCACACTCTCCCACACAGTAACAAATCGATGATAAGAATAACATTCCCACAACTACGTAACCAGCCCTTGCCCTTACCCTCACATGGAGGTTGATGCAATTAGTATCATCAATATTGATCTATTAATACATGATTGGAAAGAGGACTACACACGGCAATCCCAGCCTCCTGCGCGTGGGGCTCCTTTGGGTAAGCAAAGGTTGGTGGTTTGATTCCTTTAGCACATGCTCCCACACAGTATCTATTATTACATGTATATATATGCACGTTGTGTGTGTACACATAAGGAATGTATTCCAATTCTCTACTATTTCTCAAAAACCTTCTCTCTACTACAATAACTACCGAGCAACCAAACCCGCCTCCTTATCCCACTGACCAGCAGACTTGACATCATCAATGATCTTTTTCTGTGGAGTGACCACACCATCACACACGCCATAATCTATAGCGTCCTTGGGTTGCATGTACAATGGACGCTGCATGTCCTTGTCTAACTTCTCAGGAGAGTGTCCAGTGGTTCTAGAGAGGATGGTAAGCATGTTTTGCTTCTGTGCTAATACTTCCTTCCATTTGATTTGAACTTCGACAGCTTGTCTCTGACCGGTAGGAGGGACACGTGGTTGGTGTAACATGGCAGTTGCATGCTCCAACATGTATCTCTTTCCCTTGGCACCCGCACTGAGCAACATGCATGATTGGCCGATAGCAACTCCTACTCCCACAGTGTGAACGTCGTTTTTGATAAAGGATATGGTATCATAGATAGCTGTACCTTCAGTTTCAAATCCTACTGTCTCTCCATCAGCACGTGTGGTACCTGTACTGTTGATATACAAGTAGACTGGTTTAGTTCTGTCCTTGTATTGTAAGTAGAGGAGTTCAGCAATGATGAGCTCTGTGACTGCTGGGACGAGGGGCATGCCAAGGTAGACGATACGACTGTCTAAAAGGAGGGATGGAAGATCAGGAGGGGGTGTTCTAGGTTTATGGTCATCATATCCTGTTCCAGCAACGGCTCCTGGGGCTCCGGATGAAGCTTGGATGATGGCACTAGGTGGGACGCTAAGCTCTGGCGTCCACAATTCATTGAAGCGGTCCAGGTCACCAATGTCTGTGGTAATGATAGGTAGGGATGTGTTACTGGGTGAGCGACATGCATTGCGATATGTAGGTAGACGAATGAGATCTAGAACGACAAAATACCTGGATTTGAAGCTGCTACCGGCCGACATGATTGTCTGGAAATCGCCAGCCTTCTAGTATTTCTGTTGGAATTCAATTTTCTAAAGTTTCCAAGATTCAATGTAAATACTCCTGGCATTTTGACTACTGCTCTATAGCCTTTCTCAGTGAGAGACAAAGATTTTGTATAATTGGTGATTCTGTGAGTTTTGAGCTGTGCACTCGGGTATGACTGAAGCGATACTTTGAAACAGAACTAATTTTAAAGTTTGACAATGCGAGTTATGTTGGTGTGTCTGAGCCTTTTGTTTTAAATGCATAAATCATCAGGGGACGATGTCTCTCTCTTCCCATCGCTCTCGTCTACACAACATAAACATGCAGATTGTAGACTCGACTGTCTATATACAACTGTTTACTGGATCTCTGTTTCTGAGGAGCATAGCATGAAATGTAAGTGCGTTCTTGTTGATTTGTCCTTCATAGCCCCTCCCCTAGGTCATCAAAGTAGAGTAAAAGCACTTGACATAGTTGAGTAAAAGGTTGCAGGCGAGAGATGATGGAGAGAGATGAAGGCATTTGCGCCTTCAGATCGCTCTCGTAATTTCAGTAATCAAAGTTTTAAATACGCGTTGTTCTTAAAATACTCAAGTCTCAGTGATTCATGAATAGAAAGAATAATTACTCAGTCTCCGTGATTCCTAGATAGATAGACAGAAGAGCAATGTTTATACTTAATTTGTTCATCTTCCTGGCCGTTGCCGCTGCCAAGGTGCAAGCCATTTATTATGGAGATGCTGGAAACACCACAATCTCTACACAGTTTACACGTGTCAAAACTCCTGGGTGTTCATATGACTTAGCAAATCCAGCTGTATCAAACGGCAAGGCGCCATTCCCTCCCCTCTTTCTATCCGAATGCACCCAACCCTTGGCCGACACGGCCGTCGACTTTAGAGGACTTTGGAGAGATACTGAAAACCCAGACAACTCCATGGAGCGCATTGAACAATGTGGCCTTCGTATCATTGTCACTGCCGGTGGCGTTGTTCACGACACATTCATTGCTGATGGAACCTTGGAAAATGGGGTCAAGGATGTCAGCTACTTTGACTGCTCCCCAATCAATGTAGCTGGAGCGTTTAATGCAACCGAGGCCACCTTCACCTTTTATGATGCCAATAACACTGAAATTGTGAGTCGTAGACGCGTCAATGCTACCAGCATGGAATGGATCCACCCTCTCAATGGAATTGTCATGTACCAGTTGGTGGAAGATGGTCCTGTTTCTGCAGCTTCCACTCCCACCTCTGCTGCATTGTCAGCTGGTACTTTGGTGACTTTGATCTTTATGCTTTGTTTCATAGCAAATTAAAATGCTACTGGAGAAGTGATGGAGGGGATACTGCTTACCATTTATTAATAGGAGGGAGTATCCCCCTCCCTCCTATTATTTCTCGAATGTTGATTGATTGAGGGTTTTGCACGATTAACTGCCCAATTTGAATATTTCCTTTTACTTTAACATACTTTTAAGTAAGATCTATTGATTGATTCTTACCAACTTAGGATGATAATATTTGATGATGAACCTGGCTTAGTTTTGAATGTGCCAAATAAAGGGGGTCAACGTTCTTGCAAAGGCGCACGCTGAGTGCAAGCTCGAATTATAGAAGATAAAAACGACAAAGAATGGGCCTGTCGTTCCATTATTTCAATTGATATTTAACTATCACAGTGTCATGATGCCGCCCTTACTTGGTGTATTCTCTTTGCTTCTACTTTTGAGTGCATTGATTACATGTCGCCATGTCATGGCAGGTGCCACCTATTTCATTGCTGCTGATGAAGTCGAGTGGAATTATGCTCCATCAGACTCCAATCTATGTATCAAACCTGAGAATAACTCCCAGTCAAGCCCAAGCCTGGCTAATTCCGAAGCTGCCACATGGACGACAGACGGTCTCGGCACGACACTGAAGAAGGCCAAGTTTGTTGACTACGCCTCTAGCTCCTTTGAACAACCTACACCCATCCCGGCTGAATGGGAGCACCTTGGTATCATTGGTCCAATCATTCGAGCTAGTGTTAATGACACCATCACCATTGTATTCAAGAATAACATAGACTTTCCAGTCAACATGGTTCCTCACGGTGGCCTCATTCCTCTCTCCTCCTCCTCCTCCTCCTCCTCCTCTTCCAACTGCGATACCAGTACCTGTGCCGCTCAACCAGGAGAAACAGTCACCTACCATTGGCTAGTTCCTGAAGAAGCTGCTCCAGCTGTTGATGGTACTGAGCCAGCTACCAAGTTGTGGATGTATTATTCTACAGTCAACCAAGTAGATAGCTTCAATGCTGGTTTGATGGGAGGTGTTCTTGTTTCTCACCACAATGACGAGGCAATGGACGTTGGTAGAGATATTATCACCGTACTACAAGTCATCAATGAAAACGAGTCCCCATATCTGGAAGCTAACCTGGAATCAAAGTCAGCTCAAGAAACCGGCCTCTCTCCAGAAGAGCTGGAAGAATCGCTGTTGAAACATGCCATCAATGGCAACCTCTTTTGCAACACTCCTGGGCTCAATATGACCAAGGGAGAGAAAGTGAGATGGCACGCTGCTGCGTTTGGGTCAGAAGCCGATCTACACACACTTCATTGGCATGGTAACACCTTGCTCATGCATGGTGGACATAGAATGGATTCCTTGATGATGATACCTGGTAGTGTGTACAGCATCGAGCTGGATACATCAAATACTGGTACCTGGTTGCTTCATTGTCACGTCAATGATCATCTTGCTGCTGGGATGACTGCATTGTATACTGTTGAGGAAGGAGAAGGAGGTGGTACCTTGTCTGATGATCTGGAAGGTACTGTACGTAGGTACTACATTGCAGCCGAAGAGGTTGAGTGGAACTATTCTCCTCGAGGTGGTAATGGGTGCTCCAATCCTGTACAAGTCGAAGAATGGAGTGAAGACGCTCTTATGTTTGTTGAACAAGGTGAATGTCTGGTGGGAAGCACCTATTTAAAAGGGCAGTATATTGGGTATACCAACAGCTCCTTTACAACTCCAATAGAGACCAGTGAGGAGGAGAGCTATCTGGGACTGCTTGGGCCAATATTGAAAGCTGAAGTTGGGGATACTATTGAAGTTGTTTTCTTGAACCGTCTCCGCTATCCAGCATCAATGCACCCTCATGGTGTGTTGTACTCCAAGAGCAGTGAAGGTTCTCCATACAATGACGGCACTGTTGCCGGTAGTCCTGAAACTGCTGATGATGCTGTGCCGACTGGGGAGCGTCATACCTATCGATGGTTGGTTCCTGAATCAGCTGGTCCTGGGCAATCTGATCCAGATACCATTTTGTGGATGTATCATTCGCATACAAATGAAATCACAGATACATATGCTGGTCTTGTTGGTGGCATCGTTATTGGCCGCCCTGGTGCTTTTCAAAAGACGGAAGTTGAAAATGGCAGCTCGTTGGGCCTCCCACAAGGCATTGATAAGGAGGTGGTGCTCTTCTTCTCAGTCATGAATGAAGGCGACTCTTTGTTCACCGAGGATAACTTTAACCAGAGTTTGTCCAACTGCACTGAGACTCCATTATCAGAGCTAGATAATGAACCCAATCTCATGCATGCAATCAACGGTTATATCTACTGCAATGCTCCATCATTGAGCTTTACACTAGGTCAAAGAGTGAGATTTTACACCATGGCTCTTGGTACTGAGGTTGACATGCACACTCCAAACATGGCAGGAAGCAGCTGGGAGGTGTTGGGTCATCGTCAACCAGCCCAACATATGATGCCAGGTGTGATGAGGAATGCTGATGTGTTGATTACTAATCCACCTGGATATGGAGTGATTTCATGTAGAGTGGGGGATCACATCACTGCTGGAATGATGTTGGGGTTCCAAGTAAGTGGTGGGAATGGAAATAGTGTTGCACAGCTTTCAATTGCTCTGAATGAAGAAGAAGAAGAAGAAGAAGAAGAAGAAGAAGAAGGTGTTGGTACTGGTGAAGGGACAGTGAGACAGTACTTTATATCTGCTGATGAAATTAAGCATGATTATGCTCCAGCTGGAATGAACGTATGTACAAATGAAGATTTTGGGGAAGCTGAAGCTGTCTGGGTGACTGGTTCTCCCTCCAATCTGGGTTCTATCTATATCAAAGCAGTCTATCGTGGATATAGTGATGGAAATTTCACCACATTAAGTGAGACGTTCCCTCAGCAAGGTATTCTGGGTCCATTTATTGTAGCTAATGTTGGTGATACTATCAAGATTACATTTCGTAATAGGGTTGATTTCCCTGTCAATCTGGCTTTTGATGGAGGTTTGGTGACTGTACAACCGGCGGCGGTACAAGCTGATAGTGAGGCTGCAAGCACTACTACAGCTCCTCACCCTATTCTTCCTGGTGAGACAGTGGTGTATGAGTATTTTGTCCCACCAACTGCTGGTCCTGGCCCTGGTGACCAACTGGATACTGTTGTTGTGGGATACACATCTAGTATTGATCCCGTATCTCATCCAAATGCAGGATTGGTAGGTATGGCCTTCATTGGAGAGGCAGGAACCTTTCCACCTCCTCCTACTACAATTACTCCTACAAGGCTCTCTTCATTTCTAGGAGTAGATTACTTGGTACCGTTACTAGTCACCATAGTAAATGAAAACAACAGTCCATACCTGGATGCCAATATTGAAGAAGCCAACCCTGCTGTGAATGCAAGTGAAGTACTTGAAGATGAAGAGCTGATGGCGGTGTTTGAGGAGGGAAATCTGCTCCATGCTTTCAATGGATATATATTCTGCAATATGCCACCTTTGAATGTGACTGTTGGTGATGTGGTCAGATTTGCAATCCTTGGTATGGGGTCGGAAGCTGATCTACATAACGTCGTGTTTCCAGGTCAATTGGTATTAGGTCAGCAGAATGATGTCATCCCAGCTGCTGGTCCAATCATGCCTACCAGCACTGAAGTGGTGGATGTACAGATACAATCACCAGGTAGATGGGTGTTTTCTTGTATATTGCATGATCATTTGGATGCTGGAATGCAGGGGCTATTGAGTGCAGAGTGTCCTTTTAATGATGAGGAGTGTGGGGTGTTCCAAAATACTGTGTCCAGTACTACCACTACTGATGAGGTGGTGGTGGCTGAGACGAGTGGAAGGCTTGGGGAAGGTAATTCTTGGAGTAAATCAAGTCTGTTTGTTCTAATGTTTGTCTACTTGTTTATGTTTAGATTCTAAGTGGTGTCTGTAATGCATCTTTCTGAAGTAGACTGTTTTTGAAGGCTGGAGGAAGGGAGAGTTGGACCAGGACGGCGTCGGAGCGTTGGAATCTAGCAGCTCCTCTTTAAAAGCGTTCTCAGACGCTGTAGAGCATATGCAACAATATTTTGTGTAAATATAGCGAACATAAAAAGTTTCTACAACACTCATACTACTATTATTAATGATTATTTAACCCTTTTTCAGTCAATTTCGATCATAAAACAAATTTCAAATGAGCAGGCCAAACGCAGCTCTACAAGCCCAGTTGGAGGCATTTAGGAAGCGCCAAGTCAAAGGATCCGAAACTCTAGCTGCAGCCAACGAAGCAAGAGATGCCAAACGCAAGACATCCCAGTCCTCTGCCGCCCCCAAAAAGCCGACCACTCGCAAACCCAGAGCCGGTGCCACCAAAACAGGCTCCGAGGGTCGCTCTACTTCCGGTGGCGGTGGCACCACCACACACGACTGGAAGAATCAAATAGATACATCAAGGCCGGACCTCCCTCTTGGCCTTAGAATCAAGCAGGTCCTCGACTATTTAAAAGCCCAGGCTTCCCCCCAAGACCCTGCCACCATCAAGGCAGCAATAGAGAGAGACATAGCTTTAGAGACTGATCTGAAACAAGCCTTATCAACCAATTTCAAAGTAGGCATAGACGATGATGGCTTATATTTCTACAGGCCAGACTCCAATGTCCGCAATAAGTCTCAACTATTAGAACTCATTAGACGCTCTGCTGCACCAGTAGCAGTATCAGAGGTAGCAGATGCCTATAGAGGAGTCCATGGAGATATTCAAGCATTGAAGATAGAAAACCTGATCATATCATTATATTCTTACGACCCAACTCTCCAATGTGAGGTTTTATATCCAGTAGATATGAAATTAGCAGCTGTGAAGCCAGTAGATGACGATGTGGCAGCATTGTGGGCTAGGTGTGAACCACCAGCTGATGATGAAGATTTAAATGCTGCACTGATGAATGCAGGGATGAAACCAACACCTAGAGCTGCTCCTAAGAAGAGAACAAATCAAGAGAAGAAACGTAAGCAGAGGAAACAGAGGAAATTGAGGGCAGTGACTAATGTTCATTTGCTTCATTTGTTGGAAGGGGATGCTCCCACTCAGATTGATTGATTGAGAAAGAGAGGAGGAGGGGACTCATTATCTTATTATATCATGTATTGTTAGTTTCTACTCTCAGATTTATGTGTAAATCAACCAACTCAACACTATAGCTCACACATATATTGTATTGCTTGTCAGTCTTGTCTAGTGACGATGAACTATTGTAGTGACTTGCAGATAGTTGGAGTTACAGATTTTCTAATTACGTGGCTTCTCCTTCTTTCCACGGAATAAAGCCAAAAGAGACACACCAGATACTTTTACCACCTTGAAACGAACACCTGGAATATCCCCGACAGCATGTCCGCGTCTACCAAAACCAGCGATGAGAACTTCGTCATTCTCCTCGATGAAGTTTAAGCAACCATCATTAGGGACAAAGGCTGCGATCTTTTTACCATTCTTAATAAGCTGCACACGGGCGCATTTGCGAATAGCAGAGTTAGGCTGCTTGGCCTCGATACCAATCTTTTCGAGGACGATGCCCTTGGCGTGGGAAGCTCCAGCGAATGGCTTCTTCCACTCACTACCCAAATGGCTCTTTTTGAAATCTTTATCTGCCCAGCGTTCTTCACGGCGGTGAAGACGGAGCTTACGCCCAGCGCCCATACCACGAGTCTTACCTACAAGAGAGAAAAGGGGGGAATCGATGTTAGTGATGATGTGATGAAGTCACTTGGAGAAATCATAGGGCGTTGCGCTAGCTTGAAAAAAATCAGCTATGTCCGTCATTTCGAATGTCTGCCACAAGAATTCAAAATGAACTACTTGTTCCTACATCAATGGCCATCACAAGGGTATGTAGAGGATGCACAGCGTTCTCGACTTACCCATGGTGTCTTTGCTACGCTCTAGATCTCAACTAATTTATATATCGATTGAAGAGGACAATTAATGCCTGTTTTGAAGCTCTAAATGTTGGGCAGCCAACACGGCGGCTTTCTTTGATTAGAGAGAGGAGACATCAATGGCATATTTCATCCCGAAAACCTGGATGGTTTGCTTCAGAATTTGATAATCATATCCAGAATGTCCACATGATTAGGAATATCCCCAGGCTATGGCCCATGTTTGTCACTCACCTGCGTAATCATTCTGTCCTCAGTTATAGGCATAGAGACATTGCACCTCTCTTCCACCCTACACGTTGGGGCTCATTACAAAAGTGAGTACACGTACACATTCATCCTATTGGTCTCTGGTTGATAGAGAATTCACATGCATTGAAATAATTAGCTCTCTTCTCAACATGAATTGACCGACTGACGCTCCCCCCCTTTTCAGGCTGCAAAGCAAGCACACCTTTCACAGCAATTTCCATGCTGCATTCACAGCAAGAAGCACATACAGTATGAATGATCAGAAAGAAGCACCTCCAGCCATTAAGAGACCTCGCATAGACCCTCCCCCTCCACCACCAACCAACATCAACAACAACAATGCCCAACAACAACCACCACCCATGCAACAATTATCCAAAAAACAAGCCAAGAGAGCCCAAGACCCTGCCATGGTAGTTAGAAAAGAAATAGCAATGGCAGCCAAAGATAATAATGTCCAGGCTGCATTAAACGTATATGAAAAGGCATTATCTGATGACATTCCTATCAAATCTGATTGTTACTATACCTTGCTGTTTCTATTATCAGGAGGGGATGCATGGGAAGATCTCCTCATTAGTCCCACCAACAACAAGGAAAAGGAGAAGGATACATCATCACCTGTAGGGACCAACTCCATGCCACTAGAAGAGAGATTATCCATGGCAGAGGATATCATGGAGAGTTTGAAGAGTCGATCAGAACCTGGAGGAGAAGGAGGAGGAGGAGGAGGAGGAGCAGAACAGACTGGTGACTCTGTACCACCATCATCATCGTCAGGCCCAGGTCGAATAAAAGAAATGGGACTGACATCAATGGCTCGACTAGCAGCTGCATGTGGAAAAGGAGACAAGGCATTTAATATAGCATTGCAAGTAGAAAAGAATGGCCTCACACCAAGACTTAGATCCTTTGCACCTGCATTAGCAGCATTTGCAGAACAAGGAAATGTAGCCAAGGCACTCGAGGTAGATGCTGCCATAGCTGCTTGCGGTCTTGAACTTTGTGAGCCTGAATATTTGAGATTAATACAAGCTATTACTCTTGGCAAAGGTAGTTATGATCAAGCTAGTAGTGTCTTCATGAGAATGCAGTCTGATCTGACTGTGCTACAGCCATCAACAATAGCCATGGTTCGTCATTATTTTGAATCTGCCCTTCCAGGATGGGAGGTTGTATCCAGTACTGTCAGTGATGAAGGTATATGCTCTGGCTGTGGAAGTAAATTAGAAGCTGTAGACCTGAATGAAGAGGAATACCAGGCTTTCAAAGAAGGCGTAGCTGCCCTAGCTGAGAAGCAAGAAAAGCAGTCCAACCTGTTTAAGAAGTACAAGGAATGGATGGAAAAGAACGGTCCTTATGATATTATTATAGATGGAGCTAATGTAGCCTTCTTTGGTCAAAGTTACTTTGATTTCCAACAAATAGCAGATGCAGTAGAACATATCAAGGCATCACAGCTAGGGAAGAAACCTCTGGTCCTGCTGCATGTCAACAGAGCTCAAGGCAAGGCGGCAGAGAAGCCTAAAGCAGCCAAGTTGTTAGCCAGTCTGAGTGAGGCAAATTGTCTGTTTACCACTCCCCAAGGGTCTAATGATGATTGGTACTGGATATATGCAGCAGTAGCAGCAGGGGGAAATGGTTTGTTAGTGTCTAATGATGAAATGAGGGATCACATCTTTCAATTGTTGGCACCAAAATATTTCCATAAATGGAAGCAACGTCATCAAGTGAGGTATATGTTTACCAATAATGGGAAATTTGTACTGACTATGCCACCTCCGTATACAACATGTGTTCAACGATTGGACTGTGGATCGTGGGTGTTTCCAGTGGCGGATGGAGGGTGGTTTTGTGCTAGAAAACAGATTGGGGGGGGGAGAATGAGCGGAGGGAAGAAAGAAAGAAATGGGGAGGTATAAGCCAGAAAGTTGACGATCACTTACTGTAATAGATTTAGTAGCATTATACGACTTGTCGATATTGATGTCTGTGCATAATTTGTTGTTTGCCTCGCAAGTAGTTTTTGAAGGAATTGATTAATAAATCTACATGATTAAAGCTGTACGCAAAAGTAGGATCTTACACCGGCCTTTATCACCCCTGATTACCCATATAAGAGGATCACGAGCTAAATTACGACGGATGGCGGCATCAAAAGCGATACCTAATCAGTCTGCCACTGACGGGCCCGGGGAAGATCCCCTCGTCCAATATATTGTAATTAGAAAGGACCTCTGGACAGAGCTATCCTGGCCTTTAGGTAGTATTGTAGCACAAGGATGCCACGCATCCACAGCTGCATTATGGCTGAGCAGAGATCAGCCTCAAACACAGCAATATTGTGGCACAGACAACTTGGATCACATGAGGAAGGTGGTCTTGGAGATTAAGAATGAAGCTCAGTTGAGAAATTTGAGTGAGAAACTAACTAGTGCCAATATTCTCCATAAACTATGGATAGAGCAGCCAGAGGACTATGCTACTTGTTTAGCGACTGCACCTGGAGCAAAGAGTACTCTTCAGCCTCATGTGAAGAAGTTGAAATTGTGCAAAGATATATGATTTGGAATATGTAACAACAGAACTAAACAGAGTAAATAAACTTTAGTTCTAAGGTTTGAGTCCTTTGAATACCTTCTCCCCTGTCTCTGCTACAGATTCTCCTAGGCTGAGAGCTTGTTTAAACACCGTTCGTGCACCGGAGTTCTCTATGGCGTTGGTGTCGACCCTGCAGAGGAAGTGACCCAGGTTAGTGAGTGGGCTACCTATTTCTGGCGATTAAGATTAAGTGTGGTATCAACTATCAAGCAGCAACGTACTTGACGACACCTGCGCGTTTTAAAGCGCCTAAAACTACACTAGTGATGAAGGCTTGGATTATAATGCTGTTGAAAAGGCTCATCGTGGGAATTCTTTACAGCTGTGCCCTCCTTTCTCCGATTTCGCCAGTGATTCTTCTGCTGGGTATTAAATTCAAATGAAAAGTCAAGGGTTGCAGTTGGAGCTATCAATAAATTCCTGCATGGAAAATTTGAGCTCAAAATTTAGTAGAGTGGAGCGGCCAGAGAGGCAAGTAGTTGTTTGGTTATATATTTCTTGCTGGACACAATTCGATCAGCTTTGCAGACATATGAATATTAAATTGAAACGACAAACGATCCATTTTAAAGCGGTTTCCTGTGCAATCAATTCGAAAATATTAATCACTGAATCTTGCAGCATATAGGGCTGTATCAAGTCCATATAAAGCTTTACTGCACTTACATCATGACCCCTAGTGTAGCTGCATTAGCCAGACACGTCAGCAAACGAGCCCGTCGAGGTCTGTTTGCCGGCAAGCGTGTTGTCTTTGGAAACAAAATTAGCGAAGACGGTGGCAACAAATCCAGACGCAAATGGCGACCCAATGCTCAGAGAAAGTCCCTTTACAGTGAAATTCTAGAAAAATCATTCAAATTCCAAGTCACAACCACTGCTCTTAGAAGTATAGACAAAGCAGGAGGGCTAGATAGGTATATTCTTGGAACACCTCCCCATAAATTAGATTCAGATATAGGAGAGAAACTCAGAGGCAAGATGATGTTGCAAATAATGAAGGACAGGGGTGTAGATATAGAACAAGAGATAAGGAAACTTTCTAATGTAGATAATGTAGTAGCTTCATCTAGAGATAGATCATCATCAGGAGGGGCTGAGCAAATACATAGCGATGAGACAGAAGACAGAACGATGATAGGAAAACAACAAGGAAAACCACCAATGAAACAAGCAAAACAGCAGCCAGGTGTTGTACAACCTTGGTGGAAAGTTTGGTAACAATTTCAGTGATTGAATAAGAGAACATGTTACAACTTGTAAATCTACATCTGCCACTATTTATCTATCTATCTATCTATCTATCTATCTATCTATCTATCTAATCACATACATGCTGATTATCAGCATCATCGTCATCATCATCCTCGTCGTCGTCGACCACTCAACTACAATACCCATGCTTTCACCCAATTCATCATTATCCATCCATCAATCTCAACCAAGGCATTCATCTATAGTCCTTTTAGCTGGGTTCTGAGGGTTGTAGTCTGGGTCCTGATGATCCTGAGAATGAGCAGTGGGCTCAGCTTCTTTGTCAGCAGCTTTCATTTGCTGCTGGATGGCTTCATGATCACCCTGCATTAGCATATCATTAATATACATAAAAGGACAATGCGTAAGTAAGATATCAAGGGAAAGAAAATGTGAGGAAATGGTTAGCTAGGTATAGGAAGGACTATTGACTATAATGAACGAAGTATCACCTCTTTCTGAACCTTCCAACCGCTTTCACGAATCTCAGCATTGATGGTCCTTCATTGCTTCTCCTGGGCAAATCTTTTTCCATAAATTTGAGTTTGTGTCTTATTAAAACTGTTTATAATGTAACATACATGTAATAGCTTTGAGTTTTTTTATATACCTTCCCCATTGACACAATCATCCTTCTCCCCAGCTTCCTACCCAGTCTCCCCCGTCTTCCTCCTCCTCTTCCCATCTTCTTCCTCAGCAGTATCTCCAGTAGCTCTTTTAGATGATAATACATGAGTTGGCTGTAAATCAGCAGCCATTTCTAACTCTTCACTGGCTGTGGGCAAGTCTTTCATTGTTGTCACAGACATTTTACCATATTGCTGCTGATCAGATGTGTTGAAGTTGCCGTATGTTGGTCGCTGCTGCTGCTGCTGCTGCTGCTGCTGTTGAAGCTGCTGAAGCTGTTGAAACTGCATTAATTGTACATATTGCTGTTGTGTCATTGCAAGATTACCGCCACCCTGCATCCCCCCCATATCGCCTCCACCACCACTGTCAGGATTGGTCGTAGGCTGGCATGTAGTTGTATCTTGATCACTGTTACCAACTGGTTTACTGCTACCCCCTCCTTTGGGATCAGAGGGATGTAACATCAATTGTCTCTCTAGATTTATCACTCTAAGTTGGAGTTGTTTCACATAGTCAATGGCCATGTCTAGAAACTCACACGTATTGGCTCTGGCTGCATTGGGGATGAGTTGACGGAGGAGGTTGAGTCTGTCATTGATTCTTGATCGTCTACGAGCTTCAGCCTGTGGTGATTGGGGAAGGGATGGGTTGGATGGTTGTTTATTGAAGCGGAGAGTAGCAAGCGTGTATGTGTAGCCGCAGTGGCGGTGGTGGGAGTCTTACCTGCTGGTGTCGACTGGCGGATGCCCCACGTCTTGTCCTATCACTGGTATTATCTCTGTCGTTACTGGTTAACAAAGAGCTGATCTCAATGGATTGCAGTCTCGAGAAATGCGGTTCAGAAGGTTGACTGTGCTGCTGAGCCAGTTGCTCATTATTTTGCATGGCTATGGGCTGAGATATGCAAGATTATAGTACTGTGCAGCTGCAATTGATACTCTTTGCTTGAAAGGACTTGTAATAAGTTAGTTGAATTATCTTCTAGTAGTTCTACATTCACTCTCGTCAAGAGCAAACGTCCCCAATTGTTGTAAGTTCTTGAATCTGCTGTTTCAAAGATAAACGCTATTTATCAGGGTCCTTTAGTAATACCCAACATGCACAGAATGACATAAAAAAACAAAATTGAATGTGGATTCAGAGGAAATGGCCCAACTTTTGAAACAAAGTGTACTCATTTTTTCTCCCTCCATCTACTGGTGCTTTTCGGAACAAAATTCAACCTTTTTAAATCTAGTATAACAGAATGAGAAGTCGAATACACATCGATTCTGCAAAATTCTAGGGTGTTGGGCTCTCCAGCTTCGAATCCTTGATCTCTTCCCATGTCTGAGATGGACTCTAAAGTGCAGACCACAAACGACGATGCTCAGCTCAGCAAGCTATCCTGTGTCAAGAAAGGGTATTTCAAAGACGATTTCATCCATCTCTTCGTCAAAAGACCAACCAAAAGGCCCCCACTAATTAACCGAGGCTACTTCACCCGACACTCCGCCATACGAGGCCTCGTCCACCAATTCCTCCTCAAAAACCAACACGAACACAACCAAATCATCTCAATAGGCTCTGGATTTGATACTGCATGGTTCCAGCTCACTAAAGATGGCCTCATCACCGATAAAACCAAATACATAGAGCTAGACTTTACCGAGGTCTGCCAAAGAAAAACGGCCATCATTTCTCAACATCCACAATACCTCTCCTCTCTCCTCCCCTCCCATTCAAAAACAGATACATCCCAAGGCATCATTGCATCTCCAACATACAACTTACACCCAGCTGACATTAGGTCTTTAGATACAGTTAAACATGCCCTTGAATGCAGTGAATCTTCCTTGCCAACTTTAATCATTGCAGAATGTGTCCTAGTGTATGTCGCCCCCAACTACAGCAATGCACTCGTATCGTGGCTAGCAACTACCTTTCATAATGCATCCATAATCATATACGACCCAATTCGACCCAATGATGCATTCGGTAAGCAAATGTTGATCAATCTAGAGGCAAGGGGGTGTCCTTTACTAGGCATATTAGATGCGCCAACACCAGAAGCGCAATGTCAACGTCTCAAGACAGCTGGGTGGACATCAGGGGCAGAATGTATGGATTTGTATCAAGTACATAATCAATGTTTAGATCCAGATGATAGATTTAGAGCTGAGAGATTGGAGCCATTAGATGAGTTTGAGGAATGGACTTTGTTCATGCAGCATTATTGTCTGGTGGTCGGTAATAATGGCCCTGCTGACTTGCATCTGACGACATCATCATCATCATAGATTTACATCTATAGCTATTTATTATAATAAGAATAAGAATAATGTATTATGTCAGTTGTAAGGATTGTGTAGCTCTCCTTACTGCATCTACTATATCGTTATCAGGATCACAAGTCTCTTTGGAAGGACACTTATAGTTACCATTCACAATGATCAGCTGTCCTCCAGAAGAGACGGTGACAGTGGAGAAGATCCTCTTCCTCCCTCTAGTAGAATTCAACTCATATTCAAAATCATAAGTTAATGGACCTTCTTTTCCTCTTAATTGTCTTTGTTGTTGTGTAACCATATATACACCTAGAGTACTTTCCTTGGCCTTTTCAGTATTCATCAACTTATTACCTACTTTGTTGAGGTCACCAAATTCAGACAGTGATTTGATCATCACTGGGAGGAGGGTGACTCCTAGGTTGGTGCTATGGTTGCTGCTATCTTCAAAATATATGTCTGCTCCTGCTTTGAATTTTTGTTCCCATGATACTACTGGGGTGCTGGTGGAGAGATCTAGAGAGTAGCTAGACTTGGTGATGAGTTGTTGGAGGGTGTCTGCATTAGCAGTGGCTGTGGCGGGGAGGGCAATTGCTGCAAAGGTTGTGAACAAGCAGGTCCTCCGTGATGTGATTGCATAGCTAGTGCCATCGAGTGAATTGAGACATTCTAAGGGTCTTCTGGTCTTCACATTGCGAAATTTTAGTCGTGGCAAGGAGGTATACGGTCTTTCTTTCAATTTTGCTTGACAATTCTTCATTTCTTCTTAGGGTCAGATATTGTGAGATCTATGAATGATATGCTAGGTTTCAGCTGATGAAATGATTCCAGAAATGCCATGCCCAATGTGCATTCCTTGGGATGTAAATCTGGAGAGGAGTAGATGACGACCGGAATTTCCGAAGATCCAAGTTGACGTTCACTTCTTCGGACTCCTAGGAGGCCTCATTCAAGGTGATAAAATGGACGCTGAGTACACCTTCTTTTCAATATGAAGCAATAAGATAATAATATAGTATCGAAAATCCGAGGTTCACTAAATCAGAGAAGAACTACACAGAGCCTACTCGTTTCTGATCTAGCCCTGTTGATCAAGCTGTTGTAACCTCGCCCTGCGCATCACAATGGCTTCAGCAGCTGTTATGAATCAAATCATGTCTGAACACGAACCCCTGGTGGCAACATCAGCAGCAGGAGTGCTATCTTTGCTCGAGGAAGAGGATGATGCCCTTCAGCTGCATGCTCTTCAACAGCTTAATAATAGCGTAGACGAGCTCTGGTTCCAAATCTCTGGTTCTATCGCATCTATAGAATCCTTGTACGAGGATAGCGCATTTTCTCACAGGGAGCTTGCAGCATTGGTTGCTTCCAAGGTCAGCGATCACTTTTCAACGTCCCTCTCTCCCCCCAACAAAAAGTAGGAGCCACCCTCCTTCTTCCATTCCACTCTCTAACCCTCCCCCCCCCCTTGTCTCTCTTCACTTGTATACAGGTGTTCTACCATCTTGGTGATCTAGAAGATGCATTAACGTATGCCCTGGGTGCCGGTTCCCTCTTTGCCGTCACCGACTCTTCAGAATACACCCAAACCATCCTTGCCAGATGCATTGACAAGTACACTGAGATCCGTACATCAACTGCAGAGTCCTCTGATGAAGGAGCAGACCCCCGTCTCATCGCCATCATTGAACGTCTCTTTGAAAGGTGCCACGCAGATGGCCAAGCTGCCCAAGCTGTAGGCATCGCATTGGAAGCCAGGCGCCTGGATCAGCTGGAGACTGCAGTACATCGTTCCTCTGACCCTGCTGCCACCCTCCATTATGCTCTTTCTGTCACTCAGCGTCTGGTAGTATCTGCTGCCTTTAGAGAAAAGGCACTCAGGCTGATAGCTAAAATGGTAGAAGAGTCAGCAGCACCAGATTATGCAGTGGTTTGTTCATGCCTGGCTCACTTGGGAGATTCTCAGGGCCTGGCTGATGTTATTGTCACATTGGTCAAAGGCAGTGATATTGATGCTTTGAAGGCTTATCAGATTGCATTTGATCTCTATGGCTCGGAGCTCAGTGCTCTTAATATCAAGATTGCTGCTGTCTTGACGAAGAATATGGGACTGGAGGAGAAGAAGGGTGATGTTGCTGTTGCTGCCCCAGCTACTACAGAGGCAGGTGGTGATGATGCAATGGATACTGATACCACCACCACTACTACCACTGTCACCACAACAGACGCTCCAGCAGATCCTACTGCAGAAAAAGCCCTAAAATGTATCTCAATTCTCACCGGGAAGATTCCCCTAGAACTGGAACGTCAGTTTCTGGCTCGCAACTGCCAATCAGACCCAGCAATCTTGAAAAACTTGAAAGCCACAGTAGAGCCTCGTAATAGTGTGTGTCAAGGTGCAGTTATCTTTGCCAATGCAACCATGCACAGTGGTACTACCAACGACACATTCTTACGTGAGAATATGGATTGGTTGTCCAGAGCCACTAATTGGAGTAAATTTAGTGCTACTGCTGGTCTTGGAGTCATTCATCGTGGCAACGTCGCCTCCAGTCGTACCGTAATGAGCCACTACCTCCCAGCTCAGCCCGGTGGAGCCAGTCCCAGTGCATATTCAGAAGGAGGAGCTCTCTACGCTCTTGGCCTCATCCATTCAGGACACAGCTCAACAGACATCCGCAACATATTATTGCAGAGCTTGCGTGCCTCTCAGCAAGAAGTCGTCCAGCATGGAGCCTGTCTGGGCCTTGGACTCACATTGCTGGGTTCCTGTGACACTGAAGCTTTTGAAGACATCAAGAATATACTCTACTCAGACAATGCCATCTCAGGCAGTGCTGCTGGAATCGCCCTGGGTCTATTATTTGCTGGATCTGGCACTGAGTACTGTGAGGAGATGCTGGCCTATGCTCATGACACTCAACATGAGAAGATTATCAGAGGACTAGCCACTGGTCTTTCCATTATTCAGTATGGAAGAGAAGAAGCTGCTGAAGGTGCAATTGAAGCTATGACTGGAGACCTCGACCCCATCATCCGTCAAGGAGGTATGATGGCATTGGGACTGGCCTACAGAGGTACCAGCAACAATGGAGCAGTGGCCCGTCTGTTGCATCATGCGGTGAGTGATGTGAGTAATGACGTGAGGAGAACTGCAGTTATGTGTCTTGGTTTTGTCTTGATGAATGCTCCTGAACAGTGTCCTAGAATTGTCAGTCTCCTGGCAGAGAGTTACAACCCGCATGTGAGGTATGGGGCAGCTATGGCTGTCGGTATTGCAGCTGCTGGTACTGGATTAAGGGAAGCTGTCGCTATGTTGGAACCCATGTTGACTGATAGCGTGGATTTCGTGCAACAAGGTACTTTAATCTCTCTTTCAATGATCCTGTGCAACCAGCCAGCTGCCAGGACCAAGATTCTGAGAGATAGAATTGACGCTCTGTCTGGCAGCAAAGCAGTGGAACTGATGACGAGGATAAAGTACATCATGTCCTCTGGCATATTAGATGCCGGGGGACGTAATGCTAGTATTGCTCCTCGATCAGTGGATGGTCATTTCCGTAGGACTGCTGTCATAGGTCTGGCTCTGTTTACTCAATATTGGTACTGGTACCCCATGAGTTACACCTTATCACTGACATTGCAGCCAACTGCATTGATTGGGGTAGATGGCAGTCTTGGTGTTCCCAGTGAGTTTTATGCCACATGCAATGCCAAGCCTTCTATGTTTGCACCTCCACCACCAGTGACTGTGGACGATAAGAGGAGTAAGAGTAAACTACCTACTGCTGTGTTGTCTACTACGGCACGTGTAAAAGCTAGGCTGGCAAAGAAGAAGAAGAAGGAAGCTGAAGCAGCAGGTGGTGTTGCTATGCAGACTGACGATGAACCGACTGATGCTGCTGACAAGGGAGAGGGTGGTGATGATGCCAATGATGCAGGTGAAGATGCTGAGGAAGTAAAGAAGACAAAGAAGGAGGAGGAACCTAATTCATTCAAGTTGAACAATCCATCTCGTGTCATTCCTATGCAGTCCAGGTATGTGGTCATCCCTGAAGATCAGAGATTCAAGCCTATTAACAACTATACGGCTGGATTTATTGTGTTGACAGATTCAAAGCCTGATGAAGGTGTTCCAGAGTATATGTTTAAGGAAGTTAAGCAAGAGGAGGGGGAGAAGAAGGAAGGTGAGGGAGCTGGTGGAAGTGGGAGTGGGGCTGGTGGTCAGGCGGGGAAGAGTAGTAAGAAGAATCAAAGTGGAGATGAACCGCCTCCACCAGAGCCATTTGAGTATATTCCATCTTAGGTTATGTGTTTGTTGGGACTTGATTAAGAGTGTGTAAATATATCTAGATATATGTAGGCTGGTGGTGTATTTCAACGAGCTTCCAAAGTTCGCAAGTAGGAGTCGGGAGGCTCATCTCCGGCTTGAGGAGGGCCCTGCAGCTTTGATTGAACATCCATTTCTTATTCCCTCCTTGTCCCGAAAGCCACATCCTTTTCAACATTTTCGAAACAACAGTGCACATATTATCACGAAGCCATTGCATCTTGTACGATGCACGTAAACCTGTGCTGTTCAAGCTTAAGATTAACTCAGAAGGCACCCACACCTTGTAGTAGGAATAGCTGTAGGTTGCGAATTAGGACAGCCCATCATTATTCCAAGTATAGAGTTCATGCATCAGCTGAGTCTGAAGGTAAGAAATCCCCACCAACGATGCTATGTTTCAATGATAGATCACTCTCGCTGACATCTCTCACACCGCATCTACCCATCCCTACCAGGAGCACAAGTAGATGCCAGTGCAGAAAAACAACAAAAGTTTCAATCTAGTTGGGATGCCAAGGATGCCAGAGGTGATGGAGGCAACCCAGAAGCAGACTACTTATATGAAATAGGGGCCTCTCAGAATTATAATATCAACGTCGACCATGGCCAAAACTCCAAAAACATCGACTACCTCTTCACCGGAGAGCTATTGGGCCACAAATCAGACATAGCCGACGGTTCTCTCAGAGGGTACGAATTTAGAAAGTTTGAAAACATAGTTGGTGACTATTACGTATCTCCTAGATTTATAGAAAGAGTTGCTTTATTCATTACTAAGAATTATCTCATGGAACTTGGCTGCTTTGATCCTCAGACAAGGATACCCCTCATCCTGGGTATCTGGGGAGGTAAAGGTCAGGGGAAGACATTTATGACTGAGCTGGTGTTTAAGAAACTAGGGATGGAGGTTGTGGTGATGAGCAGTGGAGAGCTTGAACATGAATGGGCTGGTACACCAGGTAGGATGATCAGAGAGAGGTACAGAAAAGCAGCAGAAATGAGTAAAGTAAGAGGGAAAATGACAGCATTCCTTCTCAACGATATAGACGCAGGATTAGGCAACTTTGCCAACAGTCAAGCAACGGTCAATCGTCAAGTAGTCATAGGTACGATGATGAATATATGCGATAACCCCAACCAAGTATCTACTGGACAAGATTGGATTGAGAATGACTATGTACGAAGAACTCCTATTATTGTGACTGGTAATGATCTGTCTACTGTGTTTGCTCCTCTTATTAGAGATGGCCGTATGGACAAGTTTTATTGGCAGCCAACAATTGAGGATTTGGTAGGCATCACTCATCAGATGTATAAAGACGATGGGCTAACTGAAAACGACATGGCTACCTTGGTGAGAAAGTACCCTAATCAGAGCCTGGATTTCTATGGAGCTTTGAGAGCATCTTTGTATGATAAGCAGATATTGGGATGGATTGAAAAGGATGTGATTGATGGGGATTTGAGGGAGGAAAATGAGAATTTGAAGGATATGGGGAGGAGGTTGATTATGAAGGACAATATTCCTGTGTTTGAGCCTGTGGACTTGACGTTGGAGATGTTGTATAAAGAGGGAGATAGATTGGTGAGAGAGCAGCAAATGGTGAATGAAATGAAGCTGTCGGTGGATTATTTGAAACACTTGAAGAATGATAAGAAGGGAGGAGGGAGCCTCATTGGCATGAAGGGATGATTTGATTTGATTGATTGAATGGGTATGGATTCAGTACATGTAAGCATTTATTCCAAGATTGTGTTTAAATTGACGAAACTGACAATTTCCCTCTCTCTTCCCATTTGTCCCTTCTTCCAAGGCGATGGTTGGGAGCGTCGATCGTGGCAACCGCTGCACATAAGAATTCCCTTCCTTTCACATTTGACCGCATAAAATTGAAAAAAATCCCTTCACTACAACCATTACAGCATGTTTAATCGTCAACCTTAACATAAATTACCAAAACTGTGCCTGCGTGATCTACTTCACTCTATTAAATGATAAAGCCAAAAACACAACAGAAACGTGGTAGAACTTCTATACCACGGTCAATTATCATCCTGAACACCATGATTGTCATTTTCTGGCTAGCATACACCATGCCCTTTATGACTTTCTGGCAGCATCTTCCTCCCAAAGTCGTCGACGTTGGAGCCCCAGTCCATGGCCTTGTTCACAAAGCAGGCCATTTAGACCTTAGAATGTGGCATGCAAATTACTCTTCTTGGAGAAAAGATAGCTTTAGAGAGTGGAGAGACATCACCAAGGCCAACCCATCTCACCGAACCCATCCAGACCCCTCTTCTGGCCTTTTATTTGCAGATGCACCACCAGTCAACCCAGGCTGCCAAGTCTTCATCAACCACAAGTACAAATTTATCTATCTCAGACTAGCAAAGACAGCCAGCACTAGTTTATTTGATTATTTCGGAGCCTGCAGCTCCAACGAACAAAACAACAGGAACTCCCACCTCCCAACATGCATGCAAGAGCTCAAAATACGAGACATAGAACAAGCACAGCAATTATGGCAAGATTATTTCGTGTTTGCCTTTATCCGCAACCCATGGAAGAGAGCCCTCAGTAGCTACAGAATGCTCATGAGATATATGGCCAGAGAGACAGTAAAGAAGTACAGTTGGAAGGATTATTGTGCAGATCCCGCCTCCATTGGTCTGACATGTGCTACCGACACTGAATGCTCCCAAAAGACTCCAGGCTTTACTTGGCTACACATTCTAGCCCAGCACCATTGTTTACTGACTGAAGACGGTGGATTTGCAGCAGATTTTGTAGGTAGAGTAGAAAATACAGAAGAAGACCTGAGAGACTTGGTTGTAGAGATTAATAAGAGAAGACTGCCCAGTGAACCAGAACTCCCTCTCCCCAACACCTTGAAGAATGTCAACCCTAGGAAGTGTGTCCAATCTGTGGGGTTGGAAGACCCAGCATATAAAGGTCCTCAGGAATTGTTTTGTGAGACTGCAGATTTCTTTGATGAAAATGAGTATGGTCCATGTATTCCTCAGTTGGCCCACTATTATAAAAAGGATGTGGATACATTCGGATTTGTGCATTGAAAATGTAAATGTAAAATGTTTAGTGTGTATCAATTCTTCATCACAAACCCTCTACATCCATAGCTATATATGCAGAGCCTGCTTCTCAAACTGACTCAATGATACATTATACAACTGCCTATCATAATAAGTAGCAGCCTCCAGAGCCACGTTGGCCTCCTTGTCCACCTCCCTACGATGTGGGTTGACATTAGTCACCACCTGGTCCCCCAACTGGGGCCACCCCAATACATGAGCAAGATACTTCATTGACTCATCCATTCTTTCACTCAACATTAACACACCAGCATTATTACGGATCATATCCACTGCTGCTTGTAATCTATCCTGTCCTGTCTCATATACAGGGGCGTTTTTATAACAACAATAATCACCTGCAAGCATGTGTGTCATTTTATCAACCACTGGTATTGTTTTTGAAAAATCAGTCCAGCTCTGTCCTAACCTATCTTTATGCAGAAAATAGTAGAGACTGATGGCTCTGGATATAGGTTCTCTAAGGGATATGATGAGCAGGGTGTTCTTCTTCATGTGGGTGGGAATGGTGTTGTATAGGTTGACGTCATAGTGTCCACTGGCGGCATTGCAGTTGAGAGAGTGGTAAAAGGGCTGGGATTGAGAGGAAGAGGAGGAGCTGAAGGCTTCTAGGTCTTTAGATTGATTTTCTAGGGCTGCCATGTTGCATCCTGATTCTAGAGAGGCAGAGGAGTTTCTAGGGTAGCAGTTGTAGCGTCGATCATCTAGGTGGCCAGGCATGACTGGGTAGAGATTGCACCATGTGACTGTGAACTTATCAGACATAATGGTGGTAGAATTGCCTTGACTTTGTAGGTACGTTCTGACAGTGGTGCCAGCTGCTTTAGGTACATGGAGAAAGTAGATGTATTTGATTTCTTTGGGTACACAGCCGGGCAAGTCGGTCCGGCAGTGAGATCTGTCGATGGGGGATATTGAATGTTGAAACCAATTGCTCCTGACTTTGAAGTTCCACAAGAGGAAGATTGCCATAAAGCACCATAATGCTGCGAATGCTAGTGGTACCTTTCTAGTCTTTTGTCTATGTGGCTTCATCCTATATTTTTGTTCTGGAAAATGAAACAATCTAGAAAAGAGTTGATCAGATCGCTATGACATACACAGAGAGAAGAATTCGTCGACTGGCTATCGAAGAATATGTGGTTATTCATAACATAACATATATTGATGTGCTTACTAGTCATGCCCCGGTAAAAAGCTTTGAATGCCTCAACTGTCTCCCCCAGACTTTTTTCGGCACTGAACACCTCTTAAGCTCTCAGTGTGCATCACATCCCTATAGAATTTTGACCAAAAACTCTGATGGTAGGGTTCATGTCGACATAGAATTTGTAGCGCATTGAGTTATTTGACACAAGTAAAATTTGCCTGCATTCCTTTGCTGGCATCTCCTTTTGATTGATTGCAAATTGAACGATATGCCTCCTAGAAAATCAGCATATTACGATGAGGACGATTTCGATGATGGGTACAGCGACGAAGACGAATATTGGGATGAAGACGACGGCGAATATGAAGATGACGTCGCTCCAGGCCGACAACATGTGAGTCGACCGACATTCCTCAACAACACTACCTTCCTTTCCCCTTTCCTCCCTCATCACCCTCTCCTCCTCTCCCCTCTTATCACATGCCCAGCAACAACAACAGCAACCCAAGAGTTCAAAACCTAACAACACAGCAGAGCAACTCAATATCACTAAAGGTTCAAAACTAGCCCAAGGACTGTGTGGCCCTCCTCCCCGACTTCCAGATGGCACCAAACAACCAGGAACCAAACCTCTCCCTCAATCAGAAGCCATTAAGAGATCTACCTTTCACTTGGCACCACCACAAGAAAAGAGAGCCAACACTAATATTAGTAGTGGTCAAGATATTGATTCCACTGGTGATTCTTTGCAAAGGTTTCAATTCAATGAACCTTCACCTGATGATCATCATCATGGTACTGATATCAACATGTTACCAACAACCACAGCTGTTTCTATATTACCGCCAAGCTCTGCTACTAAAAAGCCACCACCATCTACATACACACCAGAGGCAGCTATAGTCAAAGCATGCAAAGCAGCGTCAGATGGCGAAGTAGCTGGAGGTCGTTCTGGTCTTCATCTTGTTGTATTGGGACACGTTGATGCAGGAAAATCAACATTAATGGGGAGGTTGCTTTACGAACTAGGCCTGATTGAAGATAAAAAAGTACACAAGACTAAAAAAGAGGCCACTGCAGCAGGAAAGTCATCATTTGCCTGGGCATGGATGTTGGATGAGAGACCAGAAGAAAGGGCCAGAGGGGTTACAATAGATGTGGCAATGACCAGATTTGAGACACCTCACCATACAGTGACATTATTAGATGCACCTGGCCATAGAGACTTCATTCCTAACATGATAACTGGTGCTGCACAGGCAGATGCAGCTCTACTTATTGTTGATGGCTCTCCTGGTGGGTTTGAAGCCGGGTTTTCCGACTTTTCCTCTGCTGCAGGAAGTCATGGTGGGCAGACGAGGGAGCATGCTCAGTTGGCAAGAAGCCTGGGGATATCACAAGTTGCGGTAGTAGTAACCAAGCTTGATACTGTAGATTATGATCAATCCAGATTTGATCATATCAAGGCCAATCTAGAACCATATCTGATTGACACGGTGGGGTTCAAGAGGGAGAATGTTCAGTGGATTCCTGCCGTAGGACCAACTGGGGAGAATCTAGTGAAGAAGAGCAGCCGTGACAACTTTCCTTGGTGGAATGGTAATAACCCAGGTACATTAGTAGATGCTATTGATGCATTTCAACCTATCGATAGACCTGTAGAACTTCCATTGAGGATGCCAGTTGGAGAGGTGGGTAAGGGTCTTGGTGCTGCTGGAGGTGGTGGTGGTGGAGGAGGGGGAGGGGGTTTCTCTGTGAGTGGGAAGATTGAACGAGGAGCAGTGATTGTAGGTGGTACAGTACTTATCACTCCTTCCAGTCAACTGGCTAAAGTCAAGGCAATCCTTGTGGATGGCAAACCTGCCACTCTTGCAAGGGCAGGTGATAATACCGACCTCTCCCTCTCCCCTCTCTCTTCATCCAACATCATTGATGCCACCACTGTGTACCAAGGTGCAGTTGTGTGTCTTCCAGACTGGCCCGTCCCTCTAATGTCTGCATTCCAGCTGGAGGTAGTAGTCTTGCCAGCTCCAATCCCATTATTACAAGGCTGCCAGGTGACAATACATGCGCATACTGCTAAAGAAAGTGGCCATGTTAGTAAATTGGTAGCTTTGTTGGATTCCAAGACTGGTCAGGTCATTAGACAAAAACCAAGGTGTCTGTTGCCAGGTCAATCAGCAGTGATACAGGTGACTGCTTCTAGAGCCATGTGTTTGGAGCAGTATGCAGAGTGTAGGGCCTTGGGGAGGGTGGCGTTGAGGGATGGAGGGAGAACGGTGGCTGTTGGTGTTGTTACAGATATAGATCCACAAATTTTTTAATAGTATGTATTGTGTAAAGACCTTGAAATTGTATTAATATTATTATTACTTGGATCCTATTTATTTATTTATTTTTGTGGCTGAGAGAGACGAGGCGGAGAAGAGGAAGATTCGTAACAACTACGTATAGTCTCTGTATCGGCAACGCTCTCTGGGAAAAAAACCAACTGTGCTTTATTCGTTCATTCATTTATATCTAAAGAGCTGTACATTCCTATCTGACTATTTAACTCTTAACCGGCCCTATTTCTGCTACTTGTTGTTATTGACAGTAGCTTGATCCAAGAATCCTTTAATTGCCGCCTCTCCAACAGGACTGTCCACCATTTCCGCATCAACTGGAATAGCATGCGACTTGATACCACCACCATTACCACCATTAAGAGCAGTCAGGTGATACTTGGTAATAGAAGATGCATGGCTCTTAACATTAGCCTTGGGTTCAGTCACTAGCTGCAGGAGGGAGTTTCTGAGTGCGCCGACATTCATTGGAGTGCTACCTGCTCCTCCCCCCAGATTCACGGCTACTCTGAGGCATTGGGTTACCACAGACTTGAGCTCTGGACTGGACAATGAATCAGTCTGAGATGTTTTAAGAACATCACTGCCACCCCCACCACCACCAGTAGAACTCATCTTAATAGCAGTAGCTGCAGTAACATTATTGTTGACAGTCAGATCCATGAGTGGAGACAACTTTCTCATTGGAACTGCATATTGCTGCTGCTGCCGCTGCTGCTGGGAAAGAAGAAGAGGGAGACCATCCATCTTTAATGGCCCCTGGGCAATATCAATCATGGTGGTGGGAGTAGGAAGATGCTGCTTCTCACCAGCCTTGGTATTAGCATTATCAGTAGTACCATCTACTTCTTTTTCAAGTGCAATCTTGGTACCAGTGATATCGCCAATCTCAACAATTTGCTCAAGCTGCTCTTGTCGCTGTTGCTGCTGCTGCTGCCGGTGCTTCTTATTGTTATTATTGAAAATGCTGAGAGGGAAGAAGCCACATCCTTGCTGCTGCTGCTGCTGCTGCTGCAGAGCAGTACTGCCACCACTGGAGGAGGGAGGGGGACGAATCTTGGCTGCATCAGAAAACAATTTATCAACCATCAAGCCAGGGAGCAGTGGTGCTTCACATGGCTTTAGAATGCTGTATTCATTTTCAGAGAGCTTCTTGACAATATCTGTAGGCATATTGTATTGATTCTGAAGAAAGGAAGGGCTGATGAAGGTTCCGTTGTTGATGTTGCTGCTGTTGCCTTTGAAGTAGCTGTTGAGAGAGGGGGAAAAGCCAGCAGTGTGTGGCTGTTTCTGCTCAACTTGCTTCTGCTCAACTTGTTGTTGCTGCTGGTTGTCAGTGCAACGCTCTTTATCACTATCACTATTGTCCTCATCTGTACTGTCCACAGCTCTTCTTTTGTTCAGCAAGGGTGACAATGCAGTAAAGTTACTGAATCTAGATGGAGCTTTACGTTTTCTCTTACCAAGACCAGCTTCTAGCTCTAACACTCCCAATGCTGCTACTGATTTCTTCAGAGCTGGTGGAGGGGAGACAGGTGGGACATCATTCAAGGTGGATGCTGGTTTGGCCTGTTTTCTACGTCTATTTCTAGTTGACGGTGGGGGTGGGGGTGGGGGTGGGGCAGCGGTAGTGCCTGCCTTTGGACCAGCATGGGCTTTGGCAGCGACGGTGGCACTAGTCTTTGCAGTAGCAGCCTTGATGGCAACATTCAACTTTTTATTCTTGGCATGGCTGAGGGCTTTACGAGGAGGTGTTGCTTTCTTTTCGGCTGGCTTTTCAGTAGCGGTGGCGGCAGCGTCATTGTTGACAATAGCAGAGGGGGCTTTACGAGGAGGTGCTGCTTTTTTTCCGGCTGGCTTTGCAGGAGCAGCAGCAGCAGCGGCGGCGGCGGCAGTAGCGGCTACTTCAGCTTTAAGAGTTGCCTGCTTATCATCAGCACTTCTCTTTGCTGCAACTGCTTGAATAACAGCAGCAGCTTGCTTAATAAGCTCCATTGCTGATCTTTTCAATTGTGGCCTTACTACTCCTGGAGCTGCTGCTTTGTATCTAGTGTTGTGTGAGGGAGCTGGCTTTGACGGTGGCATTGCTGCAACTACTGGTGCTTTGTTGTCATCACCATCATCATTAGAGTTTGCATTCCCTAGATTCAAGCCTGCTTTGGATACCCTGGGTACTCCCCTTTGTTTCTTCCTGGCAGCTACTGCCGCTGCTGCTGCAGCTACTGCTGGTGGTGGGGCAAACTTGTCACTAATGTTGCTGCTGCTCTCAACACAAGAGTCATCCCAGGCAGGAAGATCCTTATATTCCCCAGCTTGGTATCTCCTAGACAAGCCACCAGAGTACCACCTATTCTTGAGGGTGTTGTCAGTCCTGCCTGACGTGGGGATGTTGCTGTACTTGGCGAGAGTAGCCCATCTGCCGCCATGCTTTTTGAAGAAGCGGATGATGCACATGTCTTCTTCTAGAGTAAATTCACCATTTCTAACGTTGGGATCGAGATGGTAAATCCATCTTTCTCTAACCTGTTTGCTATTCCTATCTGAGAAGGTTTGGTTGAAGACATGGGTGATTTCAGACCAGTTACCAGCGCCTGTATTTGTGTGCGGAGAGCGGGAGAGCGGGAGAGGAGAGGAGAGGAGAGGAGATGAGAGGGATGAGAGAGTAAGGTCCAATTATTGATCGAGGCGTTGTAAGCTTTTTAAAAGCGATTGGTGCTTGCATGGGCAACTTGATCATTTTCTAGATCACGGTAGCTCCAATTGGATATCCAATAGCGCTAAGACTTGGACATCTGCACTCCGTCCGTCTTGAATTTCTTCTTCTTAGTTTGACTTACCATGCCTGTTGGTGAGCTCTTTGATCAAGCTGTCCTCCTGTGGTGTCCAACCAATCCTTGACCAGCCACGGTTAGACACTGATGATGCCTTTCCTTTTGAATTAAGTTGCGAAGATGGATCAAGCATCGCGAATGAGGCCCTTATCTTTCCTATAATCCCCACTACGAAGACCTAAATATCCTTAATAAATTGATTAAGTAGCCTAACCGTGCTCCGGTTGGCAATTTAAGTAACAGTAGTTTGAATCACAAAGCACACGAGGAAACGGCAATGAATGCCAACTGTCACCTCCTCTCATTCCCTCTCCATTTTCTGCTCTCTCAAGACCCCACCCACGTATTGTGAAACTAGTCCATCATACATTGCCTTACAAACAATAGAGAGTTAGAGTGAAATAACACCATATTCATTTCAAAACACATTCACACACACAATACAATAGAAACATCAAAAATACCAAGCAGTGGAGAGAATATCCCCCACCTCTTCACATTCATCCAGGTCAGACAAAAGACATAGTATCCATATTTAAGCCTTGTATTTATCTACAAATCCTCCTCATCCTGCAGAAGATAGTGAGAAATCCTTTTTCAATTGTTCTTGTAGCCACAATACCGTCCCAGTCAGCGTATTAGCAGGCTTCCCATCATCATTAGTCTCAGGCAAGACTGGATAACCATCCTTGTTCTCACCGTACTTTGTAATCACAATCACATCAGGAAGGGAATTATTGCTCTTCATCCAGCCATACACCTTTTGTATATGTGATAAATATCTCTTAGATGATCCCAAAGGAGCTAGCCATATGGCAGGTTTTCCCAGTTGTCTCATGGTACTGATAAAGACGGGGAAGGCTACTCGGTGGTGAGGCTCTTTGAGGAACTTAATTGGGTCAATTTCATACACAGCACCATCTCCAGATAGCAGCACACCATTATATGGTGGACGCATTGGATCATTCAGCCAAACATTAGCTCTGGTGAGGGGGAAGCCGTATTTGAATCCCAGTGATGACAGCTCCGCCTTGCCGGCGGTAATATCACCAGCAGACCACTTCCACCTCTTTGCCTCCAATCTCTCCGACCTCTTCATTTTCCTGTCATACCCTTGATGAACCATAGCAGCTCCAATAATATCAAGATCCATTCCTTTTAGTGTATCCAGCCTCAGCTTACTAACATTTGTCCTCCCAAAGTTGTGAATAATAATACCTCTTTTCGAAGGTGTCTCAGCAATAATCCCACGGGCATAGTCAATATTAGTCTTGGAAAGATTCAACCAAAATCCATACAATTGCTTCCTGGCCTTTTCCCACCCCACCCCACTTGCCATCTTCTTGGTATCTTCATCTTTAAGTTGAGTGAGTGCCAGCAACACTTCTGGTCTGTTCCCTCCAGTTGGAAGATAGGACCTGGTTGAAGCCAGAAACAGACTAGGGCAGGTGGGGGCAAAGTAGCTATTAACAGCAATATGCAGTACATTCCCTGCCAATCCATATACACTAGGGAAGTTTCCTAAATTCTCTGGTGTAGAACATCTATCAAACATCCCCAAGAAATCTTTGGACAGCAGACTATTGGCATTAATGAGCTTCAACAGCTCACCTAGTGGACATGAACAGTCGCCTCCCAAGGCTCCAGCATCCATAAATGCCTGTAGAAGGCCGTATATACCACTGGGAAAGTTTGCTACTTCTGTACAGCATTTCTTATCATCCATTGTGGATATGTCAGTGGCACTGAGGCTTTGGCTGGTTACCAATTGTTCTTCAGGGTTGATACTGGGGAAGAAGGAGGCGAGGCAGGGTCTGACCACTTGTTGCAGGAAAGAAGCCGCAGTGCCGCATGTTGATGGTACTTCACTGATGCGGTTAGATAGTTTCAGTGGCATATCTTTTTCTTTAAGGACTCCATCAGCATCCATTGATGGTGGCTGTACAGTGGTATGGATAAAAGGGAGGGAAATGGTTAGTACTAGTAGTGGTCAGAAAAGAGGAGAAAGAGAGAGAGTTGGGGAGCACAAAGATGATGGTCACTATTCATTCATTCATTCAATCAATCAATTGAATACTACACATACCTGGATTATCTGCTTCCAATTAATATCACACCCAGAAGTGTCAAAATCAGCCACTGTCACAGTCAACAGACTCTGTGCCCCAGCATACACTCTATCAGCTTTATAAGCAGCAGTGGCATACACACGCTGGCCTGGTTTCATTTCATATTCAAATGGATCCCCACCATCAACGCCAACCACAAACCCTTCTTCATTACCAACCTCCCCCTTGGCACCAGTACCAGTTATAGGACAGCTCTGACAGATCAACCTATCAGTCTTTGAATTATAGAGAGAGATGCATTTTCCTCCAATATGCTGATGTGCCACGCATCTGATAATTTTAAACCTCTTGGTCTGAGGACAGAAGTGGTCAAATGGGAATGATGTTGTATACACATCTAGCTTGCTCAATGATTTGGGCAACTTGCCCTGGAGAGTTTCACTCTTGGGAACCACCGTGTACTCCACTCCCCCGTGCATGTCCAATTGCAACATTGTAGCACGTGATACTTGGATTGCATCAGTATTCATATCATAGAATGTCCACAATGGTTGATACGTCACATTATACTGATACCTATATATCCTAGGAGGCTCATCATTTTTGGTACTGGGACAATCCTGGCAGCACCCTATTGATCCAGTAGGGACTGGGGAATCAACTGGACCAGAACAACGACATTCAATGCAGTCGGTCAAATCATTTGCGCCCACACCTACTGTGTTGATCAGCTGAATGTTGACTTCTCTCATTGCTGGTTCTTCTTCTACATCAGCTCCATTGATCAGGATGCCATATGGGGAGGGAAGGGGGGTGTCTGAAAGAGGAGATCCTCTCATCTCTGATCCGCCAATTGGGAACACTCGGGGATCACCAAATACGTGGTGCACGTATACCTCATCAAGAGGTACCGGTCTTAGTTGATTATTATCTACTATTTGAGTTGATAGGGTTTGTAAAGAAACGATTTCAGATGGGTAGGGGTTGGGCAGAATTAGGTTTGTGTTGTAATTTTGGCCAGCAGTGAGGATGATGGGTTGACTGAGGCAGCTGACTCTGAATTCACCTTTGGAGCCATTCCATAGAGGGTCTGAGCAGTATCCCTGGTCTGTGGGGATTGAGTTTCCAATGAAGGGGAGGGGGGGTGGTGGTGGAGGTGGGGAAGGAGGGGCGAGAGGCTTGCTAACGACAACCTGGAAGAGCATGCCATCTGCACATTGATTTTTGACACTCGAACCAAAGTAGTAGGTTCCAGTGTTTCTAAACGTGTGAACATACGCCTCCTCCTCTGTCGACTCAGCTAGTAATTCTGAGCGACGGGCCTTGAAAGCACACTTCTTTGAGGGTAGCATGTATACATCCGTTGTTCCCTTCTTCATTTCGAAAATAAGCTCGTCTCCAACCCGGGCCTTTAGGTCGGGGAATGCACCACCGGGCGACCATCCGCGTCGTTTATTTCCAACATGTATTTGCTCTGCAGCAGCAGGTTTTACGATGCAATCCGAAGCGATCAAAAAAATTGAAACGAAATACAACAGCAAAGGCAGTTTCCTAGTGTTCAACATATTGATGCACACCAGAAATACAGCCGGCACGTTAAACACTCATTTTATGCCTTCACTTCCAATGAAAACGCGTCTCTTATTATTTTGTGCACTGCTTTCGCTGGCGAGGGGTTCTTTCTTGATCCCCCCCCCCCTCCTGCTTTCATTCACTCTCTATTTTCTCACATTTCTTGAAAACATATACACAGCTCTACCATCCCAAAACAAACTAAAACTAAAGATCATTACCTGTCTCTTATTCCTCTATATCTCTCAATCACTCACTGTCCAGCACCCACATCCACTTCACTATCGACAAACGTCCTTCCCCTCACTGCGACAACATCATCAGTAGAGTTGATCAATGTCACAGTCCCCTCCACCTTGACATCCTCCATAAACTTCACCTGCCCCTTAACAGTCAGAGATGCACAATTAATCAAACTTGGCACAGCAGCTGTCAGTGACTCCATTTGATCTACCAATTTATAATACTTGTCATCCAACTTGATGAAGGGAGGGGGTTCAGAGGCTGCCACCACTGTGCTGGCCTCTGTGACCCTGTATGCATCACTACGCAAAGAGAAAAGATCATTGCATGTCTTGACTGGTGCGAACCGGGTCCTTGGTACGACCACAGCTTCAGAATCATCAAAACACTCAATAGCCGAGTTCATTGTTGTCTCCAGTTGGAACACTGCCTCTGATGAGGGATCTCTGGGGTTGACAGTCTTCTTGTTTTTGATGAGAGGAAGCCTCAAAGTACCACCAGCAGAATCCAGGGTAGCTTTGAACTTACGTAGATTCAACCATAAGTTGTTGGTATTGAAAAACTTATGAAGACTGATGTCCTCAAAAGATGCCTTGTCATCCTCAGGACACATGGCGCTCTCTCTCAACATCAACCTCCCATCTGCCTTACGACGTGCCAAGTGTCCTCCCTTTTTATCACTTGCAGTCCTCTCTGCCACCTCCATTAAGAAGGAAGCATCAGTGGATGCAAAGTGAGATAGAAGGTCTACATCCAGCGTTGCACCCAAGTTGTCAGAATTCGACACAAACAGGTAGACAATACCATCTGCCAGGAGTCTGTCCAACATTCCAGATCCCACCAGAGAGGGGTAAATATCACCGTGGCCTGGAGGAGCCCATTCAAGGTCAGATGATTGAGGGTAGGAGGCTGGCTTCATGGTGGCAGCATCTACCTTGCAAGAGCTGTTTTGCATTAATTCAACATCAGGCTCTGACATCAAGTCACCATGGGCAGTCTTGAGGTAGTTTTTAGTGTCGCCACTGGTAGAGAAGGAGTTCATCAGGACAAAGCGTACCTTGGAGCCATATTTTGTTCTCGTGTACTTGACTTGTTCAGCGATGAGGTCCAGGAAGGTCTTGCCATCTTTCACAACTAGGAGAGATTTGGCCTTTTCTAGACCCATGGAGGTCCCCAGACCACCATTGAGCTTCAAAACTGCAGTCTTTTGGAGGAGGTCCTTGACATCAGAGCCTGCTTTAGGTAAAGAGTTGAGGTAAGGGAGTTCTGCTACAGGAGCAATGTCAGTCTCTGGAACGAGGCCAGTGACGCCGGCGACGAGCTGTTCATAGTTGAGCTTGAAAGCACCAATGGCAGCGGAACTCAGCCCTGCTGCTTGCATCTTCTTTTCGAAGAGTTCCCAAGGCTGTGGTGGAAGAGGAGACGTTTAGATCGTTATCTAGGGGTGCATCCAAGGAGAATTGGAGACTTACAATTTCTTCACTGCCTTGTTGGGACGCACTTGGAGGTGCAGATGCTTGTTGAGACATGATCTTGCGTTGATCTGCAGTATGAAAAGTTCGTTTGGGGATGTTTGACTATCTAAAAATTTACGACTACTGTTTTTTGTGGGAGGCAGAACCAAAAGTGATCGTAATGGTGCTGAAATTGGCAAGTAAATGGGAAGAGAGTCCGGAGAATTTTTGGTGGAAAGCCTCGATGATGCTAAAATGCATTTTATCAAGGCATAATGTCACATTTTTTACATAGCACTCAAATTATAGAACCTTAAAACGTATTATACTTTTTGTTTCATCCTGCAAAGTTGGAATATTGTTTGGAAAAGAGATCTGGTACAGAATTTGTGGACAATGTCTATGACCAGAATATCGGGCTGCAATCTCTCCCAACCATTGATAACGATGCAAACTAAACTCTCTAGACCAAATCACACAAGATCAACCACAATAACTTGCTTGAGGAATAATGAATCTTCTCCTCCACTCGTCACCGACTCGAGCTCCTTCCTCCTACCACGACTGGCTGGAGCAGCAGCAGCCCTCATTCTATTCTCCTCCCCAGTTGACATCGCTTCCGCAGCCACCACTAGATTAACTCAAGATGAGCTCTCAACCATAAAACTGTTCAAGAAATCCACTCCTGGCGTTGTTTACATTACAAACATTGGTCTCCGACGTGACGCCATCACCTTTAATGAGCTAGAAGTCCCTCAAGGTGCAGGATCTGGCTTTGTCTGGGACAAAGAAGGCCACATAGTCACTAATTTTCACGTTATCAAGGGAGCCACTGAACTCTCAGTCACCCTTACTGGAGGCAACGATTACAAAGCCAAAGTAATAGGAACTGATGAAGACAAGGATGTCGCGGTATTACTAATAGACACCAACGGTAAAGACATGCTCAAACCACTAGATAGAGGTACCAGTACAGGGTTAGAAGTAGGACAACGTGTGTATGCAGTAGGAAACCCCTTTGGTCTAGATCATTCCCTTACTACTGGAGTAGTCTCCGGTACAGGAAGAGAGATCAATAGTGGCAGTACGGGGAGACCAATTCAAGATGTCATACAGACAGATGCAGCCATCAACCCCGGTAACAGTGGAGGCCCTTTGCTTGATAGCTCAGGAGTAGTGATTGGCATCAACACTGCGATATTCTCTCCATCAGGAGCCAATGCTGGAGTTGGTTTTGCTCTCCCCATTGATGTAGTACAATCATCAGTACAACAGATACTAGAATTTGGACGAGTCATCAGGCCTATATTAGGCATTTCCTTCGCACCAGACCAATCAGTAGAGCAACTAGGAGTGAGTGGAGTGCTGGTGCTAGATGTCAAGGTAGACTCTCCTGCTCAAAAGGCTGGACTTAAAGGGACAGAGAGAGATAGTTATGGTAGGCTGGTACTGGGTGATGTGATTAACACTATCGATAGTAATCCAGTAAAAAGTGGTTCTGATTTATATAGAGCTTTAGATAGGAAGAGAGTGGGGGATCATATTGTGATTGGAGTTAAGAGAGGGGATGCTATGGTGGATGTCGATGTTACTTTGGAGGCCAGCAGTTGAGAGGGGGTGGCCTGGCCTGGG
>Ga0114919_10000206_pt1 | contig 41834 bp, 38 predicted proteins | sample BlataG_FD_88682 | JGI IMG/M metagenome (GOLD analysis project Ga0114919, IMG submission 88682) | Deep subsurface microbial communities from Black Sea to uncover new lineages of life (NeLLi) - Black_00105 metaG | ecosystem: Environmental > Aquatic > Marine > Oceanic > Sediment | place: Atlantic... | reverse complement strand
TCTCCTTGGGCAACTCTGATACCGATGTTTCTAGCTGCACTGGCTCCCAGGCTTCGCCTTTCGAAAAGCACCTTCAGCCTGGCTCGTCCGTCATAGGCTCGGACTATCTCCTCGTGCAAGCCCTCGCTTGTATGAAGGACTACCACCACCTCGATGTCAGCATAGCTTTGGCACAGCAGGCTGTCGATAGCATTCACCAAGTTGGCGCGGTTCCCCAGTCTGTAGCTGGGTATCACTATGGAAACGAGCATACGAGGCCACCTCACACAGTCTGTCCTTGCTGTTCGGATCAAGTAGACACTACTGACCTGTCTCCCGCAATTGTAGCATGCGTTGACCTGGAGTTGGTGGTGTGGTGGCTGGCAAGTGTCAGGAGGGGGGACTACTGATGGTTCTTCCAGGGTGGCTTGGGGTGGGGCCTGGACTCCTTCAGTTGGAGAATGACATAGGCCGCTGTCCACAGGAGGATGACGATGGATACTATGGCGAAGCTGGAGAAGTAGCTCAGGTATCCCAGCAGGGCACCGACAGCGATGGGGCCCAGAGCCTGTCCGGTGTCGGCGATGGTGCCGAAGACGCCGAGGCTGGCGCCGAGCTTCCTTTCCGAGGCCAGCTCGGCGACATAGGAGACGGTTGACGAAGTCACAATGGCCTCTGCCCAGCCAAAGAGTACGGCGATGAGCAGGAGGAACGAGTAGCTGGAGGTGGCGGTAAAGCCGACGAAGGAGAGAGCACAGAGCAGCATTCCCAGAGAGATGAGCTTCCAGCGCTGCACCCTGTCGGATAGGTAGCCCATCACCGGCTTCAACACCACCGAGGTGCCGGCTATCACCGACCATAGAATCCCTGCCTGGAGGACCGAGAAATGGTATTCCTGCACGACGAGTATGGGTAGAAAGGCCATACCTGCACCCATGGTCATATTCTGAAACGACTCCATCGACGAGGTCATCAGTATGGCGCGGTTCTTGATAGTGGCTCCCAGGCCATGGCGAACCTTCCGCCAGGCATCAGCCAGCTTCCTGTTCTCCGAGTATTGCTCTACCCGGGGCAGCAAGAACATAGCCAGGAACAGGGCTATGATGCCCAGGGCACCACAGATGGCATAGGCGGTGTGGAAGTTGCCGATGGTGTAGTCGCCGCCCCGGGAGAGTATATACAGCAGCCAGCCCCCGGCCAGGCCTCCGAGGGCATTGGTGCCGATTTTAGTCACGGCGAACAGGGACAGGTATCTACCCTTTTCTTTGCCGGCGATCTCGGCCACCACGGCGTTGGCCACCGGGCCGTAGATGGAAGTAGCCGTCCCGTGGGCGATCCTTATCAGGACGAGTACCCAGGCTACGGTGACCACGGTGTAGCTGAAGGGCATGAAGGCAAAGACGCAGGCGCCGAAAAGTAGCATTTGCCTTCTGCCGATGAAGTCAGATAGAGCCCCTGCCGGGGCTTTGAGGAAAATACCGGTGATAGTGGAGGCAGCAACTACGATACCTATCAAGGGGGGTGAGGCTCCGAGGGCTAGGGCAAAGAGCGGCAGAAGGGGCGTTCGGGCGATGTTGTAGCTGAGCCTGGCGGAGAAGTCAACCAGAGAGATGTTGATGAAAAGGCGCAGATTGCTCAAGACAGCCCCGGTTGTTGCGGGTAGTGTAGCACACGGCCGACGGCCGGTGGACGGTGGCCCCAGTCAACGCGGTGAAGCCGGGGCATCTGTATGGGACGCCCGGCTATGTTAGGGATGGCGTGCCTACGGGATGTTCGGCTGGGAGCTGCGCTCCTAGCTACTTGGCGTCCTCGCCCCGAAGGGGCACCATGCAGACAAAGCGGAGACTGTCCTGACCCCTGTTGGCCAGGCAGTGCTTCTGGTTGGAGGGGATGAAGAAGGCGTCGCAGGCCTTTATGGGGGTCTCTCCCTCCTCCCCCATCAGCACTCCCTGGCCGGCCAGTATCAGGCCCTCATGCTCCCAGTCGTGGCTGTGGAAGGAGCTGGCCCTGCCGGGCGACACGTCCAGGACGCGCATGACGAAGGTCGGCGCTCCCTCCTTCTCTCCAAAGACCACCCGTTTCTGGATTCCTTCTCCGTACTGGATGGGCTCGACGTCTTCGTATTTTCGTACCAGCATGTGATGCCTCCTCTCTTTGCACTGTGCTATGTTGCCGACCTTCGGCTTTCTGCGGTCCGTGTCCGCAAAGGGCAATTGCCAGTCGATAGCAGATGAGGGTGAGATTCACGCTTCCTCATTCGAGCAGAGCCTTCAGCTTTTCGGCTTCACCTTCGATCATCTTGTAGCAGTGGACGTCCTCGGGGAATCGGCCGGCTCTGACGTCTGCCGCGTAGGACTGGATAGCCTGGACCGATTCCTGAGCCATGTTGGCGTATCTCTTGACGAACTTGGGCTTGAAGGCCTCCCAGAGCCCCAGAACGTCGCTGACGATGAGAAGCTGGCCGTCGCAGTGGGGGCCGGCACCGATGCTGTACACCGGAATCCCGAGGTCCTTCGTTATGAACTGGCCCACTTCGGGAGTCACTGCCTCCAATAGCAGGAAGGCAGCACCCGCCTCCTGGACAGCTCTGGCATCCTTGATCATCGCGAGGGCGCTTTCGGCGGTTCGGCCCTGAGCCTTGTATCCGCCGAACTGGCCGGTGCTCTGGGGCGTCAGGCCGATATGGCCGCAGACAACCATGCCGGCGTCGACAATCGCCCGTATCATCGCGGTCACACGGCGGCCTCCCTCCAGCTTGACGGCATCAACGCCGGCTTCCTTGTAGAACCTGGTGGCGCTTCTGACGGCGTCTTCAGGAGTTGTCTGATAGGAGCCGAAGGGCATATCGCCCATCACGAAGGTGTTGGGGGCCCCGCGCCGGACTGCCTCGGTATGGACGATGCACTGGTCCATGGTGACAGGCAGCGTGCCCGAGGCATAGCCGTAGACGCAGTTGCCCATGGAATCGCCCACCAGGACCATATCTATCCCGGCCTGCTCTTCGAACTGGGCGGTGGGGTAGTCGTAAGCGGTAAGCCACGTGACCTTTTCACCCTCTTGCTTCATCCTCTGGAAGTCCAGTACACCTTTCTTCTGCATTGGTCAATCAAATCCTTCGATCTTGTTCTGTCGGTGCAAATGCTACCGCAAAGCGAGGGTTGGGGCAAGGGGGTCAGGCTGTGGGAGCGGCCCTGGAGCCCGAGGTCCTGGCCTATTCATAGAGAGGCCTGTTGGACTGAACCTCAGATATGAAGTCGGCGACGTATTCGTCAACACTGTATTGCAGGCTGAAGCCCCATTCCTGGCGAGCCCTGGTATCATCCATGTTTCTGAACATGTCACTGAGCACCTTGATGGTTGCCTCATCGGGACGGAACTCTATGCTGGCGTGGGGTAGATGTTTTCTCACGACGTCCGCCTGCTCTCCTGCGGTGATGTAGTAGCCTCCCAGGTTGTAGACACGCCTCTTGAGGCCTGCGTCGTCGGCGCGCTTGAGGCAGACCAAGGCCCAGGCGGCATCCTTCAGGTACATGAGGGGTAGACGTACCGACTCATCCACGTAGGCCTGATAGGAGCGGCCGAGCGCCGGCTCCTGGATCATCTGCCGGGCGTAGCGGCTGATGCCGACGGTATGCCCCGGCCCGACGACCAGAGGATACCTGACGCAGCGGAAGTTGACGCCGTACCTGCGATGGTAGAAGTCGCCGAGGCGCTCAGCAGCGATCTTGGTTACTCCGTACATGGTAGTGGGTCTCTGCGCGGTGTCTTCATTGACGACGGGCGGCGCCGTAGCCCCGTATGTGGCGATGCTGCTGGTGAATATCAGGCTGCCGACGTTGAACAGGCGGGCAGCTTCGAGGACGTGGAAGGTACCGTTGAGGTTCACCGCATAGGCTGCCTGAGGACTGGCTTCACAAGCGGGGGTGAGCAAAGCCCCCAGGTGGTAGATGGAGTCGACCCCATTGCTGCTGACTGCATCGGCAACCTGAGCCCAGTTGGCGACGTCGCCCTGCACTATCTTCACCCTGCCTCGCATATCGTCGATGAGCTTTGACGTAGTCTGCATATCGAAGAGCACCACCTCCTCGCCGTCCTGGAGCAAACGCCTGGCGAGGCAGGTCCCTATGAGTCCCAGGCCGCCGGTTATCAAGTTCTTTGCCAATTTCGTCTAACCTCCTGCAGACTTGCGGGTCTGCTCCCGATATAACTGCAATTCTGAAATCTTCAACGTGCTGCCTTTCTCGTTGGCAACAGCTTTCTGATATAGAACCTATTCCCTGCATATGTTAGCTCGACCAGCTTGCCGTCGTCCACCAGGCCGCTGACCAGGCTCCAGTCCGCGTTGGCCCTGTTCAGAAGCTTGCTGACCGCGTCCTCTCTCATGGGATGAACCGAGGTGATGCTGAGCAAGTCCTCTTCGACATCCCCGGTGAAGGCGAAAGCATTGCCCTCGTAGCCGATGAGGTACTCTGCGTTGATATCCCTTTCGCTGAGGAGTTGATGCGCCATGTTCAGGGCATGTTCGCCTGCGGGTCTCACCCAATGCTCAGCCGGCGGCCTGGTCGGCACGGACACATAGCTCTTGGCGGGTTTCAGCCCGGCAGTGAAATCGGCGATGCGTTCCAGCTCGTCGGGGCTATCGTTGAGGCCCCGGGTGAGCATGGTTTCCGTGACCGGTTCACCTGAGAAGGCACGCGAAAAGTCTGTCATGCCCTGCAATATGTCGCCGAGGCTCAAGGACCTGTGGGGCCTGTTGATTCTATGCCACAGGTCCTCGCTTACGGCATCGATCTTCAGGGAGACCCAATCAGCCCTGCCCAGGGCAGCCCGCACCGGGGACTGCCACAGCAGGGAGGCATTGGAGACAACGGCAATTCTTATGCCCAGTGGCTTGAGCAAGTCGATCTCCCTGCCCAGGTTGAGGTCCAGGCTTGGTTCTCCGTCAGGGACGAAGGCAAGATAGTCCAGCCTCTCCCCGTGGGCCTGTGCCCGTTCGATTCTCCGCTCTACCTCGCGGAGTATGTCCTCTGCCCTGTAGAATGCCTGCGGTGTGGACTGGAGGTTAAGGGTTCTGCCGACCTGGCAGTAGACACAGGAATAGGAGCAGGTCTTCGGCGGGATGTTGTTGATCCCCAGACTGCGGCCCAGGCGCCTTGATGGAACCGGGCCGAACGCTAGCATTTTCACTATTCTATCTTCTGCACCTTAAGCATGTTGGTGGTTCCGGGAACCCCGAGAGGGACGCCGCCAGTCATGACGACGAGGTCACCGCTGCTGGCCATTCCCAGATGGATAACCAACCGTACCCCCTCATCGAAAGCCTCCTCTACGGACGTGTATTCCCTGACCTGGTAGGGATAGACTCCCCAGAAGAGAGCCAGCCGTCTCGTGACGACCTCGCTCGGAGTGATGGCCAGGATGGGTGCCTGGGGGCGGTACTTGGCCACCCGTTGGGCGGTGCTTCCGGAGGTAGTATAGGCCAGGATGGCCGCCGCCCCGAGTTGCTCAGCTATGCTGCAGGCGGCGTAGCTGATAGCGTCGTCGGCCTGAGGAATAACGGTCTCCATCTTTTCGGAGAGGATGTGACGATATGGCAGGGCAGCTCCAGCCTCGGCGGCAACTCCGGTCATCATCAAGGCAGCTTCCTCGGGGTATTCGCCAGCGGCCGTTTCTTCCGAGAGCATGACGGCGTCTGCGCCGTCAAGGATGGCATTGGCTACATCGCTGACCTCAGCGCGGGTGGGAAAAGGGGAGTGGACCATAGACTCGAGCATCTGAGTGGCCACAATGACGGGCCTGCCGACCCGATTGCACTTGGATATTATTTCCTTTTGCACCAGGGGCACTCTTCTCAAAGGGATTTCCACCCCGAGGTCACCCCGGGCCACCATAATGCCGTCTGCCGCGGCGATTATGGCATCGATATTCTCCACTGCCTCACGCTTTTCGATCTTGGCGATAAGCGGCAGATCGGCTCCTTTGGCCCGCAAGAACTCCCTTGCCCTGAGCACATCGGAGGCCCCTCCAACAAAGGAGAGGGCCACGAAATCCACCTCGTGTTCCAGGCCGAAGAGCAAGTGTTTGAAGTCCTCATCGGTGACTGATGAGACACTGAGCGTCACGCCGGGTATATTTACGCCTCTCCTGGGAGTGAGCACTCCGCCGGCAACTACCCGGCACTTAACCTCGCTGCTGGTGGTGCTGACCACCTCCAGCTTGATGGAGCCGTCGTTGAGGAATATGGCGTCGCCGGCAGCAACGTCCGTGGGCAAAGAAGGAAGGCTCACAGACACCCTATGCTCATCGCCGGCCACATTCCTGCTGGTCAGAATGAAGTCCTGGTTGTCCCTAAGGAGCACCTTGCCATCCCTCAAGCTACCGGTTCTGATCTTGGGCCCGGGCAGGTCCTGCAGAATAGCCAGGGGCAGGCCCAGTCGTGAGGAAAGGCGGCGAATAGCCTCGATGCGTGCTGCGTGCTGCCGATGGCTGCCGTGGGAGAAGTTCAGGCGGGCCACATCCATGCCGGCCAGGGCGAGCTTTTCTATCGTCTGGTCCGAATCGCTTGCCGGTCCGATGGTGCAGATGACCTTGGTCTTTCTGAATTTCTCCATTGGCGAAGGGATGCGCCCGCCCTGTCCGGTGGTTTCTCTTCCCGAGGTGGACAACGGCTGACGGCCCATAATAGCATTGACGAAGAAGGGCAAGCAAGATAGAATTGACAGTCGTGTATGAGAGAACGGTGCTGGATAACGGCCTGAGGATCGTCACCAGCACGATGGCCCACAGCCGCTCGGTGGGACTGGCTTTCCTGGTGGGTGCCGGCTCCTGCTATGAAAACGAGCGGGAGGCAGGAATATCGCACTTTGCGGAGCACCTGTTTTTCAAGGGGACGCGGCGGCGGCCAACGGCCAGGGAGATAAGCCAGGATATTGAGGGCGTTGGCGGCATAATCAATGCCAGCACAGACAAGGAACTGACTATCTTCTGGTGCAAGGTTGCCAGTGAGCACTGCGACATAGCTCTCGATGTGCTCTCGGACCTGTTGCTGGATTCTCTGTTTGATCGCGGGGAGATGGAGAAGGAGCGGCAGGTTGTCATTGAGGAGATCAACATGAACCGGGACCTTCCCCAGCAGAGGGTGGGTGCGGTGATAGATGAGTTGTTATGGCCGGGGCAGCCGTTGGGACGGGAGGTTGCCGGAACCAAGGAGACTGTGTTGAAGATGAAGCGGGGGGACGTAGTGCGCTATGTGGCCGGGCGCTATGGGGCCAACAACGCCGTGGTCAGCGTTGCCGGCGGCATCGAGCATGAGCGAGCGGTAGCTCAAATCGAGCGATTGCTCGGCGGGTGGTCTGCCGGAGAGATATCCGCAGACTACTTGAGCGGTGACAGCCAAACGGAACCCAGTGTGCGTACGGAGTACAAGGACGGTGAGCAGGCGCATCTCTGTCTTGGTGTGCGGGGGCTCTCGCGTTTCCACCCGGAGCGTTTTGTTCTTGGCCTAGTCAACGCGGTGCTCGGAGGTGGTATGAGCAGCCGTTTGTTCACCGAGATTCGAGAGAACAAGGGTCTGGCCTACGATATACACAGCTATGTGGAGTACTTCCTGGATTCGGGGTCTTTCGTGACCTACGCCGGTGTTGATCCCGGAAAGCTGGAAATCGCAATTGAGGCAATTCTAGGGGAGCTATCCAAGCTGAAGCGAGGAGTCACCCCTGATGAGCTTAACAGAGCCAAGGAACTGTCGAAGGGCAGGCTGCAACTGCGACTTGAGGATAGTCAGCAAGTGGCTTTGTGGTTGGGTAGCCAGGAGTTGCTGAGGCGGCAGATACTCGACGTAGATGAGGTGATTTCGATAATTGATGCCGTCACGGTCGACGAGCTAGGGCAGGTGGCCAGCAAACTCCTGTCCAGCCATAGGCTCAACCTGGCGATAGTGGGCCCGGTGAAGAATGAACCTGCGGCGGAGCTATTGATAGTGTAGGGCGATACGTGCTGCAAGTGACATAAAGAAGCCGCCTCAGCAGGCGGCTTCTTTATGTTCAGCTACCCTTGGTTACCTGGCTGTATTTAGTAGTCAGGGTATCCACCTGGTGGCATCGACGGCATTCTCTCCTTCTCAGGTATGTCGGTTACCAGTGCTTCGGTGGTGAGGATCATATCGGCAATGCTGGCACCGTTCTGCAGGGCCGACCTGGTGACCTTGAGCGGGTCCACAATACCCCTTTCCACCATGTTGACGCCCATTTCATCTTTGAGGGCGTCGTAGCCTATGCCGGGCTTGCTCTCCTTCACCTTGTTGACCACCACTGAAGCTTCTCTACCGCTGTTGATAGCAATGCAGCGGAGTGGCTCCTCCAGAGCTCGCTTCAGTATAGCTATGCCAGTAGCTTCATCCCCGGTGGCCTTGATCTTGTCCAGGGCCGGGATGGAATTCAGAAGGGCGACGCCGCCACCGGGAAGAATACCCTCTTCGACGGCAGCGCGGGTGGCTGAAAGAGCATCCTCTACGCGATGCTTCTTCTCTTTCAACTCCACTTCAGTAGCGGCGCCAACCTTGATCACAGCCACACCACCGGCCAGCTTAGCCAGCCGCTCCTGCAGTTTCTCCTTGTCGTAGTCAGAGGTGCTGATATCGATTTCGGACCGGATCTGCTTGATACGGCCTTCGATCTCATCGGAGTTGCCCTTGCCTTCCACGATGGTAGTGTTGTCCTTATCGGCGACGATCCTCCTGGCGCGTCCGAGGTCCTCGACGGTCACCGAGTCCAGTTTCCTGCCGATCTCCTCAGATATGACCTTGCCTCCGGTGACAACAGCTATGTCCTGAAGCATAGCCTTGCGCCTGTCGCCGAAGCCCGGCGCTTTGACTGCCAGAGGGCTCAGGGTGCCCCTCAGCTTGTTGACCACCAGGGTGGCCAGGGGCTCTCCCTCCACATCCTCAGCGACAATTACGATGTTCTTCGAGGTCTGAACGATCTTTTCCAGAGCGGGGAGGATGTCATTCAGAGAGGAAACCTTCTTGTCAGTTATGAGGATGTAGGGGTCTTCCAGCTCTACTCTCATCTGTTCAGCATTGGTGATGAAGTACGGGCTGATGTAGCCGCGGTCGAATTTCATACCCTCGACGAACTCAGTCTCGAATTTCAACCCCTTGCCCTCTTCGACGGTGATGACGCCATCCTTGCCGACCTTCTCCATCACCTCGGAGATCAGATCGCCAATCTCCTGGTCAACGGCTGACAGGGCGGCCACCTGGGCCACCTGTTCCTTGCCCTTCACGGGAATGGACATCTTCTTGAGTTCGTCAACCACGGCCTCCACCCCACGCTCGATGCCGTGCTTCAGCATCTGGGAGTCAGCACCAGCGGCGATGTTCTTGAAACCCTCGCCAACGATAGATTGGGCCAGGATAACAGAGGTGCTGGTGCCATCGCCGCACTGGTCGTTGGTTTTGGTCGATGCCTCCTTGACGAGCTGCGCGCCCATATTCTGGAAGGGGTCGGGAAGCTCGATCTCTTTGGCGATGGAGACACCATCGTTGATGACCGTGGGAGCGCCGAATTTCTTGTCCAGTGCCACAGGGCGCCCGCGCGGTCCCAGAGTTACTCTAATTGCATTGGCTAAGGTATCTATACCTATCTTCAGTGCCTTTCTCGCTTCTTCGCCGAAAAGAAGTTGTTTTGCCATCTCTTTACCTCCTTATTGTCAGCTTCGCTTTGCCAGGATGTCGCTCTCACGCAGGATAACAACTTCTTCGTCATCCAGCTTGAACTCGGTGCCGGCATACTTGGAGTAGACCACCTTGTCCCCGACCTTGACCTCCATGACCAGACGCTTGCCATCGTCGGACATCTTCCCCGGGCCCACGGCAATGATCTTGCCTTCCTGAGGCTTCTCCTTGGCTGTGTCGGGCAGGACGATCCCTCCTTTGCTCATGTCTTCTTTGGGGGTAGGTTCTATCACCACTCTGTCCCCCAGAGGGTTGATCTTAGCCATATTACCTCCTTTCCTATTAGTATTTTAGCACTCAACCGCTAAGACTGCTAATGATTATAGCACAGGGAATCTGGATGCAACAAATCCTGTTATGGTTCTGGGAGAGGGGCTTGATTTCTTACACTATTACGTGTATAATTTCAGGAAATGGGCCGGCGAAAGAGGCGCTTATGGGACAGCGAGCGGGTTCGGGCTCTGAGGCAGCACCTGGGGTTGACTCAGGGGAGAATGGCGGAGGAGCTGGGTATGAGGCAGCAGACGATCAGTGAATGGGAGACAGGGATGTATCAACCTCGCGGCAGCTCGGACACTCTGCTCAGCATTGTTGCCGAGCGGAGCGGGTTCTATTACAGAACCAGGAGGGAGGATGATGAACAGGGTTGAAGTGGATGGTTGCAGGCTCTGTGGCGTGGGGTGGGGTGGCAGGGGAGGAAAAAAATTTGGCGGTTGCTACACGTAAACGGATAAAGATCCCGGAAGAACAGGTGGCGGCGCAGTGGGAGCGCCTGGTGGGTAGGGAGTTGACCACCGAGGGAGGCGAGTTGCTCAAAGTCGTGTATCCCGGCAGAGCCAACGGAGGTCGTGGCCCTGACTATCGAGACGCTGTTGTCATAATGAATCGGTCCAACCTAGTCAAGGGGGATGTGGAATGTCACGTCAAGTCCAGCGACTGGTATGGGCATGGCCACTATGGTGATTCTGAATATGATGGAGTGGTTCTTCATGTGGTGGCGCAGCATGAGGTGGGAGTAGTCACCTTGCTCCGGAGCGGTGTGTCAATTCCAGTTCTGAGTCTGCCGCGTGACTTGCAGATGCTGGCCTACCGGTGTCTTCCCTGCGTTGAGAGTAGGGGGGACAGGGACAGCCAAAGGCTGGGGGAATTGCTCCAGGTCGCCGGCGAAGAGAGGTTCAGACAGAAGGCAGACTCCCTGGAGGCGGAGTCACGGCGGCTAGGGGGAGGAGAAGTGTTGTGGAGGGGTGTCATGAGAGGCCTGGGCTACTCAGGGAACGTGAAGCCTTTTGAAGAACTTGCCCGCATGATGCCTCTGGGGCTGTTGGAAAGAGGGAGACTGAGGAGGAGCCTGCTACTGAAGCAGGCCTGCTTGCTGGGCGTGGCGGGGTTATTGCCCAGTCAGCGAGGGGGAGGGGGGTTTGAGGGAGGGGAGCAGGCAAGCAGGTGGGAAGAGATATGGCGGGTGGAGGGTCGGGGAGCCGTAACCATGAGCCACGGCGACTGGCATCTCAGCCACGTGTATCCTAATAACTCGCCGGTGCGCCGGATTCTGGCTGCAGGCTGTCTGCTTCAGCGCCACAACGGGGACGGGCTGCTACAGGGAATGTTGCAGTTGGTCAGAGGAGCACCAGTGACACTGGGCCACCGCTGGATGGAGGATGGGCTGGCGGTGTTAGCTGACGGCTGCTGGCAAGAGCACCATGACTTCGGTGCGAAAACAAGGAAGCCAGCCCTGGTGGGACGCAGCAAGGCGGGAGAGATTCTGGTCAACGTCATCTTACCATTTGCCTTTGGCTGGGGAGGAGTAGCTGATGAGCCAGCCTTACGGGAGAAGGCAATGAGGCTCTACTCTTGTTATCCCAGGCTAGCGGATAATGCCATAACCCGGCACATGACAAGGCAGCTTTGCTGGGAAAATGGCCGTGAACTTACTGCCTGCCGCCAGCAGGGACTGATTCACATCTTCAGGACTTACTGCCGTGAAGGGGAGTGCTCCGGGTGCCCAGTGCCCTAGGCGATGGTGAGGCTGGGAACTATGTCCAGGTCATAGCCATCCAGCAGGCCTCTCTGGAAGCGGTAGTAGCCGCAGGCAGCTACCATGGCGGCGTTGTCGGTACAGAGGTGAGGAGGTGGAACAAGGATGGGCAGAGGGGAGGAGTTCAGGAAGCGCTCGGTAAGCAGCCTGTTGGCTGCCACACCGCCGCTGAGCAGTATCTGTCTTGCTTTGAATTCCCTGGCGGCGTGGATCGTCTTGGCCACCAGGACGTCGACCACCGCATTCTGGAAGCTGGCCGCAGTATCGGCGAGCAGAGAAGGGTCGGCCAGGACGTTCTCTCTCTGGACGAGATGCCACAGGGCGGTCTTCAGGCCGCTGAAGCTGAAGTCGTGGCTGTCCTTGAGCCAGGCTCGGGGAAGGGGGAGGCGCGGCGTTCCGGCCCTAGCTGCTTTCTCGATGGCCGGGCCTCCAGGATAGCCCAAATGCAGGATCCTGGCTGCTTTGTCAAAGGCTTCGCCGGCAGCATCGTCACGGGTGTGTCCCAGTCTGTCAAGCTGTCCGTGTCCCTTCATCAGCACCAGGTCGCTGTGCCCTCCGGAGACGACGAGGCAAAGACAGGGGAAGGTAATCTGGTTGTTCTCGTGTGATGGAGTGCTCAGCCAGTTGGCGTAGATATGTGCCTCGAGGTGATTCACGCCGGTGAGAGGTAACTGTCTGGCAAAGGCGATTGCCTTGGCGGCATTGACTCCCACAAGCAATGACCCTGAGAGACCGGGGCCGTAGGTCACAGCAACGCCATCAATATTCTCCCAGGCGACAGCAGCGTCAGACAAAGCCCTACTTATCACGGGGACAATGGTGAGCAGGTGTTGCCTGGAGGCGACTTCGGGGACTATGCCGCCGTAGCGGCTATGGATGTCTATTTGGGAGGCCACGACGTTTGACATAATGCTATGGCCATCAACGACAATGGCGGCTGCCGTTTCGTCACACGATGTTTCAATTCCCAGGATTCTCATGGTGGCCAGCCTCATACCAGGTCCCTGAGGAAGCCCTTGAGGAAATGGTGAGCCAGTCCCAGCACTACGGCGCTGGTGATGACCGCGATGGCTGCGGTCAGGGAGAACCCCATAATGGCCAGCCCCAGAGCAGTAGCCGCGGCTGGTGGATGTTCCATGTCTACGATGACCATTACGAGAGTAGAGAGTCCGACGGCGAGTGAGTACGCTGTTATCGACAACCACATGGATGGCTGCGGGATCAGGGCGCAAAGGCAGCCGGCGGTGAAGCCGATCAAATGCCCCCCGATGATATTTCTGGCATGAGCGGTGACATTGGCCGGCATGGCGAAGACTATGAAGGCGGTAGCACCGATCGCTGCTACTATCACGGCATCCTGTATAGTCAGGAATAGAAGAACAAGGAATACGGTGAGAGAGGCCAAGAAGCTCTGGAGGACGTAGTACTTCCAGGCTACTCTGAACTTCCTGATCATCCTGACGTCTATCAAGTGTTCACCGGCTGAGGGCCCAAGCGCCAAGCCCATGGGACGAGGGCTGAAGCCAAGGAAGCTGGGGGGTTGCAACAAGAGCCCGGGACATGCTTATATCGGTATTCTGGATGGTGGTATTCTAAACGGAGAAGGAGTGCTGAGGCAAACAAGGACGCGCTGCGGCGTGGCTGGTAGCACGTTGGGGTGGCGCTGCAATCTTGGGCAAATCGGGTTATGACTTCCATAGTGCTTGCTGGTGGCGAGAGCTCAAGGCTTGGTTTTGACAAGGCTCTGGAGGTACTGAGTGGCAAGAGCCTTATCCAGTGGGTAATTGACCGGCTGGCTGGGCTGAGCACGGAGATCATCGTGGTAGCTTCAGGGGAAGATTGTCCAGATGAACTCCGGGGCGCGCTTGATCCAGGGTTAGGACGTCAACTCGCCGCAGCGAGATGTCCCAAGTCCGTAGCGGTGAAGGTGGTGGGCGACGTCTATCCCAGCGTGGGTGCACTCGTTGGCATCTACTCCGGGTTGGCGGCATCGTCTGCGTCGCGAGCCATCGTGGTCGGCTGCGATATGCCGTTCTTGAACGCCGGGTTGCTCGGCTACATGGTGGGAGTCTCCCCGGCCTTTGATGTCGTTGTACCTCGCACGGCGAAGGGGGTCGAGCCGCTCTGTGCGGTGTATTCGAAGAGCTGCCTGGGTTCTATCCGTAGCCTGCTGCAGCGCAATGAACTGAGGGTAGGCCAGCTTCTCAATATGGTCAAGGTGCGATATGTGGACGAGGAAGAGATTGCCAGGTTTGACCCGGAACATCTGAGCTTCTTCAACATCAATACCCGGGCTGACCTGGGCAGGGCGAGAAAGCTAGCTGCGGAGAAGGGATGGCAAGGCGCATCGCCTGACTAGGTGCGGAGTGGAGGAGGAGAAATGATAGAGGCTGTGAGCCTCTACCATTTCTCCTGGGACAATCGGGAGGTGAGCCAGGTACGGAGTGGCTCATCCAGTGTGCCTATTCTGGACTCCAGCCAGGAGATATCTCCGCTGGCCAGAGCGGCCCTGGCCCTGTCAGGCAGGTGGTAACCCGCGAGGGCCTGTTCCGGGTCTTGAGACAACTGGGCCAGGAAAGCGGTGTCATCTCTGGCCTTCGCCAGCACAGACAGCAAGGCAGTCTCCAGGTCTGGAATCCGGGCCTCCGCTGGTTGGGCTGGAGCGGCAAACCTTCTGAGCCAGCGTCTGGAGGCAACGACTTCGGCGGCCCGTTCCTTGCGAAGGAATACCAGCCAGTAGACCGCGCCTACTGCGCTGCCACCGATGATGTTGCCGATGGTTACGGGAACGAGGTTGTGAAGAAATCCGAGAGTGTTGAGGCTGGCCAGTTGACCTGTAGCTACCCCGGCAGCCTGGATAACCTCAACCTGACCTGCCAGGACTATGCCCATGGGAATGAAGTACATGTTAGCGATGCTGTGTTCAAAACCACAGGCTACAAAGGCAGTTATGGGAAAGAGAATGGCAAGTATTTTGCCCGTGACCGAGCGGGCTGCAAAGCACAGCCAGACAGCCAGACAGACCAGTATATTGCACAGTATGCCCCGGAACAATGCAGGTACGAAGGCCAGATTCACCTTGGCGTTGGCAATCATCAGGGCGTTGGCTCCGAGTGCATAGCCGTTGAGCGCCCAGGACTGAGCGTAGAAGACCAGGGCCACCAAGATCAGTGAGCCAGCAAGATTGCTGGCATAGACTATGCCCAGGTTACGCAGCAGTTGAGACTTGCTGATGCGGGTACTCATCCAGGGGGCGACCATAAGGCAATTGCCAGTGAACAACTCCGCCCCGGCGACTACCACGAGGATAAGTCCGAGGCAGAAAACCAGCCCGCCCAACAGCTTCGCCAACCCGAATGCCAGGCCGCTGTTGGTGGTAACCAGAGTGCAGAACACGGCCCCCAGGCCAATGAAGAACCCTGCCAATATGCCCAGAAGCACCATACTGAAGGTATCCCGAGTGGCCTTGGTCACACCGGAGCTTTCCATCTTGTGAACCATCTTGGCCGGCTGGTGGCAATCAGGCATTATCTTGTCCAGCTTCTCGGCAAGAGGTTCGATGCCGGGCAGTTCCGCTAGCTGCGGCACTGTCGTTACTCTACTCTGAGCCATCGTGTTGACTCCTTTCCTCACCATTTCTCCTGGGACAGGCGGCTCCAGAGCCAGGTGGCTAGCTCTCTGTCCAGCTTGCCTACCCAGGCCTCTATCCTCCTGATGTCGCCGCTGGCCAGGGCAGCCTTCTCTATCGGAGTTAGGGAGTAGTACTCTTTGAGAGCCTGATGTGGGTCTTGAGACAGGAGTGCCAGGAAATCAGGCTCAGCGGCAGCTCTCTTGAGAACTGCAAGTAGCTCCTCCCGACCCGATACGACATGTGCAGTGAGTCCTTGGGTGATTACTTCAGTGTGTTCAGTCATTGCTATCCCTCCTTTGTGATGGTAAACCCAGCTTAGCAGTTGTCCAGAGGCCTGCCATCGTCCGCGAGTGCCGATTTCACAGCCCTGTAGTCCTGTCCGGGAGGGCTGATTGCCTTGCCCTAAAGGGCAGTGGCAGCCTATAATTGCCTCAAGTTGAGCGCAGGAAAGAAACTGAGGGTGGTAATCGCCGATGACCATGCCCTGCTGCGTGAGGCACTGCACCGGGCTCTTGATGGCGAGAGGGATATGGAGGTGGTGGCGGAGGCCGGTGATGGCGAGGAAGCTGTCAGGCTTGCCTCAGAGCTAAAACCCGACGTGGTGGTGATGGACATCGTCATGCCCAAGCTCAACGGAATCGAGGCCACCAGGAAGATCAAGGAGACTGCGGCCGGCACCGCTATTCTGATCCTGACGGCGTATGACGACGAGGAGTATGTGTTGGGGTTGCTTGACGCGGGAGCTGCCGGCTATCTGTTGAAGAGCGCCAGAGGCCGTGACCTGGTCGATGCTATTAGAACGATACAGAGCGGGGAGTCAGTACTTCATCCCAAGATCATCGCCAAATTGCTGAAGCGGGCTATGGCGGCGCCAACCGGGGAAGGCAGGGGGCCGGGACTACTGAGTGAGCGGGAATCCAAGGTGCTGGAACTAGTTGCCCTAGGGATGAGCAACAAGGAAGTAAGTGAGAGGTTGTATGTTAGCCAGCGCACTGTGAAGGCCCACCTGACCAATATCTTCAACAAGCTGAACGTCGCCTCACGCAGCGAAGCAATAGTCAAAGGTCTGAAATGCGGACTGATTACGCTGGAAGACAGCAGCGACGGATCACAGATCTAAGGAATCCCCACTTCTGGGTCATTGCTGTCCTTTTCGTGGCCGTGACCCTGTCTCACTACGCAGAGTTGCTGTCCGAAATATCTGTTCTGGGCCAGATATCGCTGCCTGCGGCCCTTGACCTGGAGCGGCACAGCGTGGAGCGGCTGCTCTATTTGCTACTGGTGATCTACTCCGCCTGGGCCCTGGGGATAACCGAGGGCTGGGCGTTGTGGTTGTCGAGCGGGGTGGCCATGGCATTTCGATCATTCCTTATTTCGCCCCATCTGAGAGATGCAGTGCTGGAAAGCTCCGCCGTCCTGGTGGTGAGTGCTCTAGCCATCATGCTGGTACGGGCCCGCCAACAAGCCAGGCAGGGACAGGAGATGCTGGAAAAAGCCATGGAGAACCTGGACTCATCGCGGCAACGCTACGAAGAACTATTCACTGATGCCAGCGATGCTATCTGGATCCATGATATGGAGGGCGACATCACTCTGGCGAACAAGGCTTGTGAGAAGCTCACCGGCTTCTCTGTTGCGGAATTGACCGGAAAGAACGTCTCTCAGTTTCTGAGCCCGGAGGCGCTGGTTCTGGCCAGAGAGGTGAAGCAAAGACTGCTCAAAGGCGAGGCGATAGAGGAGCGCTATGAGCAGAGACTGGTGAGAAGAGACGGCTCTGAGGCGATTGTGCAACTGGCTACCCGGCTTATCATCAGTGATGACAAGCCGCGAGCTCTGGAGAACCTGGCTCGTGACGTAACCGAGGAAAAGAAGCTGCGGGATAATCTTCAGTTTTACCTCAGGGAATGCCTCAGGGCTCAGGAAGAAGAACGCAAGCGGCTGGCATCCGAACTTCATGACGATACCTCCCAGGTGTTGTTGCTGCTGTCGCGGCGCATAGACAATCTCTCCTCTGAAGCCGGCAGCTATCTAAGCGAGAAGCTCAGAAGCGAATTTGAGGAACTGTACGGACTGTCCCAGCAGGCGTACGAGGGCGTAAAACGCTATGCCCAAGCTTTGAGGCCGCGTATTCTGGATGACCTTGGTCTGATACCTGCGCTGGAGTGGTTAGGACAGGAGGCCAGCAAGCTGTCCGGAGTCAGAGTCGAGGTCAAGACGACCACCGTTCCACCACTGGCACCCGAGACACAGCTAGTTCTGTTTCGCATTGCGCAGGAAGCACTGAACAACATTCACAGACACTCTGAGGCAGCCGAGGCCAGCCTGGTGCTGGAGCATCAGGGAAACGAAATCAGGATGACCGTCAGTGATAACGGGAAGGGTTTTGAGCTTCCCCAACGGCTAGGCGATTTCGCCAGCCAGGGCAAACTGGGGCTTGCGGGAATGGCGGAACGAGCTCGGCTGGTGGGAGGAGACTTCGAAGTTAACTCTCAGCCGGGAATGGGAAGCAGGATAGCGGTCAGGGTTCCGGCGAAGCTCTTTGATGAAGAGAGTCGCCAGGCGCGGCCTCTCTAGATGCTTTACAGCTTCTCCACTCTAACTGCGCATACCTTGTATTCAGGAATCTTGGATACCGGGTCTAGCCTGGGGTTGGTAAGGATATTGGCAGGGCTTTCGGCGAAATGGAAGGTCATAAACACCACTCCGGGGGGCGATGCTTCGGTCACCTTGGCCCTGGCGACAACTTGGCCACGCCGGGAAGTAACCCGCACTTTGACATTCTGGGCTATGCCAAGCTGCGAGGCATCCCTGGGGCTGATTTCCACGGTGCCTTCAGGATCCAGAGTATTGAGGCCGGCTACCTTGCGAGTCATTGTGCCGGTGTGGAAGTGATACAGGCTGCGCCCTGTGGTGAGGATGAGAGGGTAATCCTCATCTGGCAGCTCCGCAGGGGGAATGTACTTAAGCGGGATGAATCTCCCTTTGCCCCTGGAGAAGCTGCTGGCGTGGAGTATTGGTGTGCCCGGGTGGTCTTCGGTAGGGCAGGGCCACTGGAGTCCACCATCCTCCAAGCGCTGGTAGCTTATGCCACCGTAGCTGGGGGTGATATAGCGAATTTCCTCCATTATGTCGAACGGGTCGCTGTAGTCGAATCCTCTAGCTTCCATCCTCCTGGCTAGCTGGCAGATAATCCACCAGTCAGGTCTGGAATTGCCGACGGGATCAATAGCTTTCCTTACTCGCTGCACCCGCCGCTCGGTATTGGTGAAGGTGCCGTCTTTCTCAGCAAAGCTGGCTGCAGGCAGGACGACGTGGGCAAACTCCGCCGTCTCCGAGAGGAAGATGTCCTGAACCACGAGAAAGTCGAGCTGAGCCAGCGTCTCCCGGACATGTGTCACGTCAGGATCACTGAGTACAGGGTTTTCACCCATGACGTAGATAGCCCTTATCTCTTTCCGGGAAGCGGCTTCAAGCATCTCAACCAGGGTTAGCCCGGGAGATGAGGGCAACGAGCATTCCCAGGAGATGTCGAACTTCTCTTTGATCAACGAAGGTAGCGAGCATCCCCAGGCAATCTCGAACTTCTCCCTGATGTCGGGGTTGGCTACAGCCTGGTATCCAGAGTACACATTGGGCAGCGCACCCATATCGCAGGCACCCTGCACGTTGTTCTGACCCCTGAGCGGATTGACACCGGTAGAGGGCTTGCCCACGTTCCCGGTGAGCATTGCCAGGTTGGCGGTAGCCAGCACGTTGTCGGTGCCGTGGGAATGCTGGGTGATGCCCATGGCATAGAGGATGGTGGCGGGGCAGCTGGTGGCATAGGTGCGGGCGGCTTCCGCTATCCTGTCGCGGGGTACCCCGGTGATTCGCTCCACGAAGTCGAGGTCGAAGTCCTGCAAGGACTGGCGGAAAGAATCGAAGTTCTCACATCTTTCCTCGATAAAGGCTGAGTCGGCCAACCCCTCGTCCACGATGACCCGCATCATACCCATGAGCAGGGCAACGTCGGTGCCGGGGCTATGCTGGAGCCAGACGGCGGCGAAGCGGCAGAGATCGATTTCGCGGGGGTTGGCTACGATGAGCTTGGCTCCGTTGCTCACTGCCCTTTTCACCTGAAGGGCGGTGATGGGGTGGGTCTCGGTGGTGTTGGTGCCTATGGCAAGGATGCAGGCAGCCCGGCCGATCTCGTCTATGGAGTTGGTCATAGCGCCGCTGCCAAAGCTCTGGACAAGGCCAGCCACCGTAGGGGCGTGACACAAGCGGGCGCAATGATCGACACTGTTCGTGCCCAGTACCGCCCGGGCGAATTTCTGCATGACATAATTCTCCTCGTTGGTGCACTTGGCCGAGGAGATCACGCCCAATTCCTGTGGTTGAAAGGTCTTGAGCCTGGCAGCTACAAAGTCAAGCGCCTCGTCCCAGGATGCCTCCTGCAACTGACCGTCCCTCCTTATCAGGGGGGAGGTGAGGCGCTGGGGATGGTGGACGAACTCAACGATGCCGAAACGGCCCTTCACGCAGGCCTGGCCGTGGTTGGGGATGCCTTCAGGAACAGGGATGGTGCTGACTATTCGCTCTTCCTTGACTTTGAGCTTGAGCTGGCAGCCGACACCACAATAGGGGCAGGTGGTGACCACCTCACGGTCGGGCGGGCCCTGCCACTTGTCAGCTCTGCTCATCAGGGCTCCGGTGGGGCAGGCATCGACGCAGGCCCCGCAGAACTCGCAGCTTACGTCCTGAAGCGGACGGTCGAAGGCGGTGCCTATCAAAGCTTTGCCCCCTCTGTAGGTGAAGGAGATGGCTCCCACGTGCCGTAGCTCCTGGCACATTCGGACGCAGCGGCCACAGAGAATGCACAGGTTGTAGTCGCGGTCGAAGAAGGGTCCTGCCCTGTCGATGGGAAGGTCCTTGTAGATGGGAGCCAGAGTTACCTGCTCCAATCCCACATAGCGGGCGACACTCTGTAGTTCGCAATTCAGATTCTTGGGACAGGTAAGGCAGGAGTATGGATGTTCGCTGAGGATCAACTCCATTGTGTTGCGGCGGAGCTCCTGTAGCCTGGGGGTGTTGGTACGTACCACCATGCCTTCGGTAGCTGGGGTGGTGCATGCTGGAGGAAAACCCCGCATCTTCTCAATCTCCACGATGCACAGGCGGCAGGCGCCAAACGGAGTCAGGTCTCGGTGGTAGCAGAGCGTGGGGATGTAGATGTTGGCCTCCAGAGCTGCTTGCAGAACAGTGGCGCCCTTTCTTGTCTGCAGGTCTCTTCCGTCAATGGTCAAGGTGACGGTATCCATTACGATCCTCCTTTGAGCCGAATCTACTTCGAGGGCCTGACTGGAATTGGGTCGTCAGGGACTTCGATGTCTTCCCCTGACACCTTGGTCACAGCGCCGAATTTGGGCGGGCAGACATCAAGGCAGGTGCCGCAATGAGTACACTTGCTCTGGTCAATCACGTGGACCAGTCGTTTGTCACCTCTAATTGCGCCGACAGGGCAATTCCTGAGACAGATCATGCATCCCTGACATCTGTCCGGCAGAATGTAGTAGGAAACAAGGTCCTTGCAGGCCAATGCCGGGCAGCGTTGGTTTCGAATGTGCTCCTCGTATTCGCTGCGGAAATAGCGGAGGGTAGTCAGCACGGGATTTGGTGCTGTGCCGCCAAGAGCACAGAGTGAGCCGTCTCTGACCGTTTCTGCGAGCTGTTGTAGCTTGTCAATGTCGCCCTCTTGGCCGCCACCCCGGGTGATGCGTTCGAGGATGTCAAGCATCTTCCTGGTGCCTACCCGGCATGGGGCACACTTTCCGCAGGATTCGGCCTGGGTGAAGGTGAGGAAGAATCTGGCGAGATCCACTATGCAGGTTTCCTCATCGACGACGATCATGCCACCTGAGCCCATAATGGAGCCGGCCTGAGTCAGAGTCTCGTAATCCACGGGGAGGTCCAAGAGTTGCTCGGGTAGGCAGCCCCCTGAAGGGCCGCCGGTCTGGACTGCTTTGAACCGCTTGCCGTCCGGGATGCCGCCGCCGATCTCGTATATTATTGTTCTGAGAGTAGTGCCCATTGGCACCTCGACCAAGCCGTTGTTGGCGACATTTCCTGTCAGCGCGAAAATCGCAGTGCCCTTGCTTTCCGCGGTGCCGATGCGTGCGAACGCTTCCGCCCCTAGCCTAATGATTACGGGGATAGTGGCAAGGGTCTTGACGTTGTTGATATTGGTTGGCTTACCCCAGAGGCCCGACTGGGCAGGGAAGGGTGGGCGGGGGCGGGGCATTCCGCGTTTTCCTTCGATGGAAGCCATCAGTGCCGTCTCTTCACCACAGACAAAGGCTCCTGCACCTTCCTTGATCTCTATGTCGAAGTCGAAACCGGAACCGAGGATGCTGTTGCCCAGTAGCCCGTGCTGCTGTGCCTGGCTGAGAGCAATCCGAAGGCGCCGAATCGCGAGGGGATACTCAGCACGGGCATAGATGTAGCCCGTGGTAGCGCCGATAGCGTACGCGGCAATGGTCATGCCCTCGATTACGCTGTGAGGGTCGGCCTCCAGGATTGAGCGGTCCATGAATGCTCCAGGGTCGCCTTCATCGGCATTACAGATCATGTACTTCTCTTCCCCAGGGGCTTTGCGGCAGAACTCCCACTTGAGACCTGTGGGAAAGCCGGCACCACCACGGCCACGCAAGCCAGAATGCTTGATCTCTTCGATTACTTGCTCTGGTGTCATCTCAAGGAGCGCTTTTCTCACAGCCTCGTAGCCCCCGGAAGCCGAGTAGTCGTCGATATCTTCTGGGTTAATATTTCCGCAATTGTGTAGAACAAGACGCTGCTGCTTCTTGTAGAATTCGATGTCCCGATGGTAGGGTATGGGGGCGCCTGTGACCTGGTCTCGATAGAAGAGCCTTTCCACTGGCCTTCCATCTCGCAGATGAGACTCAGCGATCTCACGCACGTCTTCTGGTCTGACATGAGTGTAGAAAATACCTTCAAGTTCGACGTGGACAATTGGGCCTTGTTGACAGAAGCCGTGACACCCAGTGGGTTTCACCTTAAACGCTTCCGCCAATCCCAACCGAGCGATTTCCCCCTCTAAGCCAGCTCGAACCTGGTCTGATTTGGAGGAAATGCATCCTGTTCCCTCACAGACGAAGACTGTGCCTCTGGGATTGATATGCGTTGAATCTTCCACGTGTTTCATCCTTGTCCCTCACCCTCAATCTCAGAAAAAAGCTCCGCTGCTTTCTTCGTGGTCATTTGCCCGTGAACCTCAGTGTTTATCACCATTGTAGGTGCTAAGGCACAACAACCGAGGCAGGCGACGGTTTCGAGGCTATACTCCATATCAGGAGAGGTCTCGCCCGGCTTGATACCCAATCGCCTTGCCAATTCCGCCAGGATTCTGGCACCGCCTTGAACGTGGCAGGCCGTGCCGCGACACACCGTGATGAGATTCCTGCCCACCGGGCTCGTTCTAAACTGGGCATAGAAGGTGAGAACGCCATAGATTTCGCTCTCTGGGGTTCCCAAGAAGCGGGCGATTTGCACCACCGCTTCCTCGGGGAGATAACCCAGTCTTGCTTGAACTGCCTGCAAGATAGGGATGAGGGATCCTCTGCGGCCCTTGTACGGTGTCAGGATCTCAGCAAGCTCCTGGTTCATAGTACCTCCAAAGATGACTGGTTTCCAAAAGCTGATGTCGAAATGGGTGGTGCATCAGGCGCGGGGGACTCTCCATTTCACTCTAGCGCCCTGCCGTCGCCGATGCCGAGACGTTTACAGTCAGCCTCCTGGCGAGCGTGGCGCAAACATCTCTTATGTCTTCGGTGGGCAGGTAGTCAGAGATATTGGCGTCAAACATCATGGTGCACGAGGAGGGGAATTCTTCATCGCCCCTCCAGAGGACCACGGTCACCGGGACCCTACTGAAGGCGTTAACGGTCACAGATGCATCACCGTAGCTTGCCCTGAGTCCTCCCAGGGACGCCGCGGCATCCACTAGCAACTCAGGTTCCCTGGCAAATCTATCCAGGATGGGCTTGATGGCCAACTGGTTGAAGACAGGATAGTAGCTGGCGCATCCGGGCAACTCCCTGAAAGTAACAAACCTGTTGGTGGCCGGCGTACCTTTGGCTGAGATCAAGTAGTGAAGAATGAGGATTCTGTCCTTCAGAGGCACTTCGCCGCCAGTTCCCTGGAAGGAGACCTCGATGTCGGGAAGAGCGACAAGGTAAGGCCGGTTAAGGAAGAGGAGCATCACCTTGCCCGGGGGTATGTATTGTGTGCCGCTTCTGAGACATTGTTGCTCCAGATCCATAGCGGCCAATTGCTGGCGGGCCAGCCTGTAAGCAAGCACGTATCCCTGCTCCCGAGTATTGGGCGATGATGAGCGCTGCCCTTGCATGTTATCCTGCCATCCTGGGGCGCGGCAGAAGACCTGCTGCCTCCACTATCTCGGGCACCGCCTCCTCCCACTCGATGGCCATGAGATGAATTCCTGCCACGCCTTCAATCTGCCGCACCTGGTTGATTATTTCCACACAGAGCTTGATGCCCTCGCGGGACACCTGTTCCTTGGGCACTCCGTGGAGACGTTCAATTGTCTCGTCGGGGACATCCATTCCAGGGACTCTGGTCTTCATATACCTTGCGGCACCTACCGATTTTATGGGAGCGACTCCAGCGAGGATCCTGGTCTTCTGGTGCAGTCCCCTGTCGCGGGCACGCTTCATCCACTCGGCAAACCTGGCCACGTTGTAGATGATCTGAGTCTGGATGAAATCCGCCCCTGCCGCCACCTTCTTGGCAAGGCGGACCGCTCTGAAATCGAAGGGGTCAGCGAAGGGATTGGCGGCCGCGCCCAGAAAGAGGTTTGGTGCAACTGCCATCTCATCTCCGCACTGAAATCTCCTGTCGTCCCGCATGTCCTTGACCATCTTGACGAACTGGATGGAATCCAGGTCAAAAACGGCCTTGGCGTCGGGATGATTGCCGAACTTTATGTGGTCGCCGGTAAGACAGAGTATGTTGTTTATGCCCAGAGCCGCTGCACCCAATACGTCCATCTGCAGGGCAATGCGATTGCGGTCCCGGCAGGTCATCTGGACTATGGGATCCAGCCCCTCCTCCTTGGCTATCATGCACGCAGCCCAGCTCGACATACGTACCACGGCGGTCTGTCCATCGGTGACATTGAAGGCATCAACGTTGCCCCGGAGTATCTTTGCCTTTCTTCTGATTACCTCAGGATCTGCGCTCTGCGGAGGTCCCAGTTCGCCGGTAACGGCGAACTGGCCGGTTTCCAGAACCCTTTCCAAGTTACTTCTAGTTTTCGTAGGTGCCTCCTGTAGCAGCCGACCTTGAGGTCACGGATTTGCGGTGCTGGCAAATGCGCCATTGTATCTCACCAGAACAAAGCACATCAATACGCTGTACTCGCTCAATTCCCCAGCTTGATGTTGTAGCCCGCCTTCAGCAGAACCCCTTTCACCGATAGGGCAGCGGGTGAATTGCCGGGCAAGTCCAGCAGGGACTGTCCCTCCAGATTGCGTTGTCTGACACCTGGGTCGAAGTCTATCCTTCCCAGATAGGCTTCCCCTGTATTTCGCAGATGTTCTTCTGTCTCTGTGGTGAACCTGTGGTTACCCACCAGATGGAGGTGATGGCAGCCAACCTTCAATGCCGCAGTAATGGCTCTGACTCGTTCTACATGCTTCAGGGATTTCTCGGAGGGGTCGAGAATAACGAAGAGGTCATCTATATCCACCACGACCTTGCGGTTCAGGTGCTCTAATCCGGCCGGTGAGTCTATCAGCACCTCTTGGTAGCCTTGAGCCAGAGCAGGGATGGCGTCCTTGATGACCGCATCGGGGGCACAGTAGCAGCCCACAGTGAACTTTGTCCCCAGGGTGATGAGATCGAATTCTGGACTGCTGTATATGCAGTCGCTCTGGATGGACTGTTGCAGCACAGCGGGAAGAAAATCGTAGCCGGTGCGTCCGCTGGCCTTGTTCTGTTCCATAATATGGCACAGCGTGTCCGAAATGGTCTTCTTGCCATTGCTGCTCAGGTCTATGCCGAGCATACTAGCCAGACTCTCATCGGGATCAAGGTCTATGAGCAGCATCGGGGGGTGGAGATACTTGGTGGCCAGAGCCACAAAGGTTGACTTTCCCACCCCTCCCCTGCCGGTGGACACTATTATCTTTGCCATATTGCCGATCGGGCAGTCTCCCTTTCGCTGATTACCACAGTTCTGCCATTAAGTGTGTGTATTCTGCTGGCAGACGGCGACCTCATATACAGCCTGCCTTCGCCAGAATTCTCTGAACGGAAAGGAGAGCGGGCGAATCCTCAGGCAACTGCAGGAGAGATCGACCCTTCAGGTTGTATTCCTCTACTTGGGGATCGTAGTCTATTCTGCCCAAATAGACCTGGCCACTGCTGCGCAGGAAGTCTTCCGCCTGCTCATGGAACTCATGGCTGCCAACCAGATAGAGATGGTTGTATCTAGTCCCCACCTGTTGAAGGATCTCCTTGATCCTGGCTATGTGTTTCAGGGATTTATCAGAGGGGTCACACAGAACGAACATATCATCCACTTCTGACATCACGTTCCGGTTCAGGTGCTCTACCCCGGCGGGCGAATCCATCACCACAGTGACGTAGTTCCTGGCCAGCTTGGGGATGGTTCTGCTGAGCAGATTGTCTGGTGCGCAATAGCAACCCTCGGTGAACTTTGTTCCCAGGGTGATGAGATCGAATTTCCTGCTTTCGTACAGGCAATCGCTCCACAGCAGAGACTCCATCAGCTCATCTGTGGTGATCGAGGGACTTATGTTGCTCTTCCTTCTGGCAATGACGTCGTAGAGCGCCTCGGAAACGGTTCTTTTCCCTTCCCTATCGAAGTCGGCTCCAAGCATGTCGGCCAGACTCAGGTCGGGGTCCAGGTCAATAAGCAATGTTGGAGGTTTGAGGAATCTGCTGGCGAGGGCGACAAAGGTTGATTTTCCAGTTCCTCCTCTTCCTGTGGAGACAATTCTTCTGGCCATGTCCTTTCTCTGCTGCTTGTTCCTCCGGGCAAGGGCGAGGGCATCGGTGGTGGAGGTTACGTCGGCTTACTCAGGGCCTTTTCTTTGGCGGCTGCGTCTTCCGGGGGCAATTCGGTGATAGGGGATAGCTTGACCACCGCGTTGTACTCGGGAGGGCAGACGGATACGCAGACGCCGCAGCTAACGCATTTCTCCTGGTCAATGTGTTTTATCTCGCCGGCACCCCCCTTGATGGCTTCAGTAGGACAAGTGAGGACGCAATGCTCACAGGACCTATCGCATCTATCGGGTAGAATGTAGTAGGCAGTGAGCCGGGTGCAGACCTTAGCTGGGCACGTTTTGTCCAGAATATGTGCTTCGTATTCATCCCGGAAGTAGCGAATGGTGGTGAGCACAGGATTAGGGGCCGTGCGCCCCAGGGCGCATAGAGCACCGCCTTTGACGTCTGTGGCGAGTTCAAGGAGAGAGTCGATGTCTTCAAGCCTGGCTTGGCCAGCACTGATGTCCTCGAGTATCCTGAGCATCTGCAGGGTTCCCAAACGACATGGAGTGCATTTGCCGCAGGATTCCCTGGTACTGAAGTCAAGGAAGAATTTGGCGGCGTCGACCGGGCAGTTGGCTTCATCCATGGCAATCATGCCCCCTGAGCCCATCATCGAGCCGGCTTGGAGGAGAGAATCGAAATCAACAGGGGTGTCCAGCAGGGCTTCAGGAAGACAACCGCCGGAAGGGCCGCCTATCTGCACAGCTTTCAGCCGCTTCTGGTTGGGAATACCGCCGGCGATGTCGTAGATGATCTGATGCAAAGTTGTCCCCATGGGCACTTCCGTCAGGCCCGAATTGGTGATCTTGCCCGCCAGGGTGAACAGGGCGGTACCTTTGCTTCCCTCGGTGCCGATGGAGGCGAACCAGTCTGCTCCCCGCTCAATGATCAAAGGAACGTAGCAGAAGGTCTTGACGTTATTGAGCAAGGTAGGCTTGTGCCACAGTCCATCCTCCGATGGGTAGGGTGGTCTGGGTCGGGGCTCACTCATTCTGCCTTCAACAGCAGCCATCAGTGCCGTCTCCTCGCCGGAGACAAAAGCGCCAGCTCCGGCGCTCAGCTTTATCTGGAAAGCAAAACCAGTGCCCAGGATGTCGTTGCTGAGAAGACCCAGCTTGGTGGCTTGCTCCAGGGCAATGGTGAGGCGCTCGATGGCCAGAGGGTATTCGGCACGAACATAGATGTAACCCCGGGCAGCGCCGATGGCGTAGCCGGCTATGATCATTCCCTCAATGACCTGCTGCGGGTCGCTCTCCAGGATGTCGCGGTCCATGAAAGCACCAGGGTCTCCCTCGTCAGCATTGCATATGACATACTTGGGCGTTCCTGTGGCGCTGCGACACAGCTCCCACTTGCGTCCGGTGGGAAAGCCGGCACCGCCTCTGCCCCGCAGTCCTGACCTGGCCACCTCGTCGATTATCTCCGCGGGCTGCATTCTCAGCGCTGTCTCCAGCCCTCTGTATCCTCCGTTGGCAAGGTAGTGATTTATGTTGCCGGGGTCGATGTAGCCGCAACGGCGCAATATCAGACGGAGCTCGTGATCAAACCTGGGGACCTCCGGTATGTATGGGGCTTCTTCGCCGCCGCCTTCCAGTGTGCCCAGGGCGAGCTCGAGGCAGGGATCATCGGCAAAAATGTAGCCCTCTACGATGCGGGGGACGATCTCCGGGGTGACGTTGGCATACGCTATGCGGAGTGACTCGGGTTTGGACACCACAACCAATGGCTCGGCGTAACACAACCCGATGCAGCCAACCTGGATAACAGGGACTTGCAGACCTCGCCGCTCCAGCTCCTTGTGGAAGGCGTCAATCGTGTCCAGGGCTCCTGCCGCGCGACCACAGGTGGCAGTTCCGACAAGAACATGGGTAGTATTCTGCAGGGCTTGCCATTCTGAATTGGCTGCACTGCTGATCAGCTCGAAGGTTTTGCTGCGTATCTGAGTCGCCATGTGTGTGGCTAGGAGGATTCCTCATGTCTCGATAACTCTTGCTGCACTTCTTGCTTATAGGGCACCAAAGCCTCCTCGACCTTGTAGGGCGTCAGTCTGGGAAAGACCTTTTTCCCTATTACTGCCACCGGAGCCAGCATGCAACAGCCGATGCAGGCCACCCTTTCCAGACTGAAATTGCCGTCCATGGTGATGCTTCCTACCTTGATGTCGAATTGCCTCTCCAGAGCTTCCAGAATGAGCTTGCCGCCGGCCAGATGGCAGGCGGTCCCCATACAGACCTCAACATGATACTTGCCCAGGGGCAGGAAACGAAACTGGTTATAGAACGTGGCCACTCCCCAGACCTGAACCGGAGGTACTTCGAGGAAGCTGGCGATGTCCTGTATTGCTACCTGGGGGAGATACCCGAAAGCGGCCTGGATTTCCTGTAGCAGGGGAATGAGGTTGCTCTTCTCTCTGTTGTAGGAGTCCAGGAGCGCGGCGACAACCTGGTGAGCTTGCTCCCTTGTAGTGGTCATCCCTTAAGTTGCCTGGCAAATTCGGGAAGGAAGGTTCCCATTCCGGTGATCTCCCTGGGGCCAACTACTATTTCCCATTCAAGGTTCAAGGCATCCTCGAGCTCGCCTTTGATTCTGGCCACTTTGCCGGGGATAACCAGCTTTCTGGTTTTCACCTTATCCGCGATGCCGCACTTCTTGATAAACGCGGCTATGGAGTCGCCGCTGAACTTGCCGGCTGCCCAGGCGGTGAGGACTCCGAGCCCCTCGGCGTCCTTGACGCAAACGTAGGCCGGGACCTTGGTGGCCTCAACTGCTGATGATACCAGGAAATATGTGAGAGCCCAGTTGGAGGTCACCAGAACCGGGGAGTGCTCATCGGGTTCCCCTATCTCGTAGTATTTCTCTTCCACAGCCATTGGGAAACGGGGGTCGGTATAGATATTGAGTCGGTCAACCAAGAGGGGCAGCAGAGAGTATCGGTCAAAATCTGAAAGGACGATAATGCTGGCCCATTTGGTGATGAAGAGCGAGGCGATCAGAGCCTCCTTCAATTTGTCTTCGGCCATGAGGAACGGCAGGGCTATGGTGGGATAGCCGAGGGGTCTGAAGCCCTGCTTGAGAGCCGCTCTCCGGATAAGAGTCTGGTCCCTTACCGCCTCCAGCGGATTTCTGGAGCCCGGATCGAGTACTACATCTTCAATGCCGGCATCCTTTAGCCTGGCGGTCAACGCCACCAGGTCTTCTATGCTCTCCCCCCGGACTGCCACAGGAGTAGGTTTTTCTTTGATTCTGGGGATGGCTGTCTCCAGAGTGTCCGCAGTTATGGGGTAGAGCAGGGGCTGTCTATCAGCGCATACGTCGCGGGCTGAGAACAAGGCATCCATGTCTTCCGAAATGAGCACCATGCCGAGATCGGTGGTCTCGCAGGCTTTCTGGACCAAGCCAACGAACTTGCCCTTGTTACCTGATTCGAACCGCAGCGCCAGGAGGTCTGCCTTCAAGGTGACGCCGACCCAGGGGAACTGCAAGTCGTGAATCTTGGCAATCTTGGCGGCGGCTTCCGCCTCGCTTTCCTTATCCGAGATCAGAAGGGCGATGCCCGGCGGATGCACGAATGTCTTTTCGTGCCTGTATACCACCTCTTCGTCCCCGATCTGAACCATGCTCTCTCCGGAGCCTATGGCGATGGGCCTTATGGGTGGCGCCAGCAAGTCTATTAGCTGAGCCTTTACCTCTTCAGAGAGATAGGGGCATTTGTCCACAGTGGCTCCGCCCGACGCCAGCTTCATGGCGAAGGCAAAGCAGGTGGGGAAACCACATTCCTTACATGGTCTCTTTCCGGGCAGCATCTTCACGATAACGGATCCCGATACCGGCATTGCAGACCTCCTGTCAGTTTCAGCTATTCCGAATTGCCGCTCCGCGGGAGCTAGGTATGAGTGCCTGGGATAACTAGCCGGGGAGCTCCACCTCGCCCATCATCCAGGGGTGTCCCACCTTCTCCAGGAATTGCAGCAACTCGTCTGTGTCCTTGACATCCTCCTCGGTGGCGATCTTGTCGTACACCCCGTCTGCCTGGAAGGCTTCCTTATACCGCTCCTTGATATCCTTGGGCAACCAGACTATTCTCTTTCTCCCTCCGTCGGCTTGAATGAACTTGGGAGACCTTAATTGCTCCAGACCGGTGCCCAGCCTGCCTTCTACCTGTTTCCCACCGGAGGTCTCTCCGGCCATATGGGAGAAAGTGTCTCCCACGACAGTGTTGCCTTTGAACTCCCGATGTACCACTCCGAAGCCGTCTACTTCGGGGATGTAGAAGACGATAGCTTCGAAACAGCCACAGGAGGTGTGGGGGTGCTCGAAGGCGCTGTAGAGGTAGACTCTATCGTAGGTTCCCAGGGAGCGTTCGGCTTCGACCTTGTTTGCGCCGGTGTACTCGCCCTTTACAGGGTCTATCAGCTCTCCTTTGGGTATGGCGAATATGGGTCCGTCGGGGTCAATCTTGGCGGCTGCTCTGCCGTCAAACCAGTTTATGGCTCCGCAATTGGCAATTCTGTCGGGAGTGATGATGGAGATATGGGTGGGAGCGAAGCTCTGGCAGAGAACGCAGCCGTAGAACGTATCGACGTCTTCATCGCGTAACGTTCGTGCCCTGTCATCCCTGGCGGCATAGACCTCCAGAGCATGGGGCAGAAGCTCCTTCACCTTCTCAGGGTCGGTGATGATGGTGGTCTGGATCTTCTCTATGATAGACATCTCCGAGGTGTAGAGCAAGTTGTAGATCTCCCCCAGTTCTTTCAGGGAATTGAAGCCCTTCTTGGCGCAGTCCTTGTTAATCCTCAGCCAGGTATCCTGCCTCTGGTTCATGTGATACCAGCCTTCGGTCATGTTGGTGAACATGTGGATCCTGCGCTCGATGATTGCTTCAGCGTCCTTGTCCAGCTCCGCCCCAGCAACATCAATCAGTATAGCTATGGGGTAGCTCCCGGTGCCTTTCTCGTCATCGTAGGGGTCGAGGTCGCTGATGTCGGGGCCGATGATTTCCACTTTCTCGTGTTCTATTTCCTCGAGGCTCTTGACGGTTGCCAGTTCGAATTTGAATTGTACTTTTGGTCCGCCGAACTCCAGGAAGAGGTCATCCTTCCTGACGACCTCGCCTTCGTATTGAGGGCCAATGTCTACATGAAACTCCATTGCTTATGCTCCTTTCCTCAGATTGTCTATCAGGCTTTCCAGAAATTCCTGCCACTGCGCATCCTTCTTGAAGTTGGGTAGGGAGTAGTCGGCATTGGGGAAGTAGTACTTGCACAACGTCATTGTCTTCAAGTGAGGAGCGTAGTGCTTGAGTGCAGAGAGGCTTTGATTCCCAAGATCGCTCCTTATGCCGAATAAGATCACCAGGTCATGGTTTCCCTCTTTCCTTACGCCTCTCCAGCCGGGGTCCTTGAGAGCATTGGCTATCTCCACTGCATCGTAGGCGCTGTCTGGCTTCACACCCAACTCTTCCATCTTGCCTTTGACAGTCTCCGTAGCACATATCGGGATTTTCATAGGCCCGGCGATGTCCAGGGCATACTGCAGAAGAAGTCTGCCGTCAGGAGACGCCCCAAGCAGCAGAGGGCCGAGCACCAGGAGCGGTCTTTTGGCCTTGCGAATCAAGTTAGCGTACTCCGCGGCGTTTTCTACCAGCCTGGCGGATTTCACCCCGCACAGGACATTTACTCGGTGGAATGGGATTACTGCGCTCATTCTTCCCTCCTTCTGGTTGATTGCCTGCTCTCAGTGTATCACCGCATCTACAGAAACCTTGCTGGGGTAGGTGCCGATCAGGGTGGGGAGCCCTACAGGCTCCTTGGGCTGCCAGCCGATCTCCTGTAGATGTGCCCGCACCTCTTTCTTGTACACCAGGGGGATGTCGGGGTCCCTGCGGACAAAGAGATGGATGTCTTCAGGAAGGCCCTTGGCTATGTACTTCTTGTAGAGCGAGACATAGTGGTTCAGCTTGATTGACCTTCCCTGCGGGGTATCGTTCTTCCTGATGCAGAGCTTTGCCATCATCACCATGGCCTTCTCCTTGGTCTCGGCCACATAGGCCAGGTGCTCGGGGGAAGGCTCTCCAGTGTCCACGATCTCCCTCTTGCGGGCGTCCATAACACTCCAGTCGTCGTCCTCCTTCCGGGAGAGGAACAGTCTCCGGTACTTGGATGAGTGGGGGCCCAGCACTACGGGGACGCCCAATCTGTTGAACCCCGTACCGATGGAAGCTGCCTTCTGGGACATAGCGCCCCAGGCGACGCCGCAGGCTCCCACCCGGTTGAGAACATAGTCGGCCAGGACCTCGTAGTTGGCCCTCAAGGGGAGTCCGGCGAAGATGCTGGCTATCTTTATGGCCGCGCCGGAGATATGGGCGTTGGCGACGCAGGAGCCGATATTGACCACTCCGCCGCCATCGAAATCGGGCGGGTATTTCTCATACACAGTCAATCCGTCGGCGTCCTTTTTCATCCCGGCAACCATAGCTGCGCAGCCGGTGAGGACCACGATGTACTTTCTCTTGGCGAACTCTTCCACCATATCGGCGATGTCATCTATGTCGGGGTAGTTGGAGCAGCCCACCAGGGCAATGACGCCAGGGATCGTGCCCAGGGTTATCGGCGCCCCAACGTTTCTAATCTCCGTATCCATAACCGGCCCGCGGCCTACCCTGGCCTTCCAGGTATCCATGCTAGCTCCCATCTGCATTATCTTGAAGATGGGGACGTGGTTGGGACATTCCTGCTCGCATTTTCCGCAGCCAATGCAGAGGTTGAACTGCTTCTTTATGAGGTCGAAGTTGCCCTTGGCCACCTCGGTTATGCCATCGCCTATGGAGAAGAGGTTGGGACAGACCTGCTCACAAATGCCACAGTTGGTGCACTTCTTGGCCAATTCCACAGCTTCCTCGGAGGTCACCCACGCTTTTCTCCGCTGGGGAGCTATTTCCATAGCGACTCTGACGGCCACCTCGGCTGCCTTGGGGGAGTCAAGTATGGCGAAGTGCTCCTTGTTGTCGAGCATTCGCCTGACGATCTCATCCGTGTCCATGTCGGTGGCGTCCTCCAGCCCGTACATCGCCTTGTCCAGACAGGCAATGACCAACGAGCCGACCTTCGATGCCTCCTGGGGGGTGTCGGTTCTAATACATTGTTCGTCGGTCATTATGACATCGGCGATGCCTGCCCTGATGAAGAAGAGCTGGCGGGAAAGAGGGCCCACGATCTTGGCCCTATCCGAGTACCTGGTCGTCTCCAGGGCAGTGCAGCACACGCCGCATACCTCGACCTTATCCTCGAGGTTGTTCTCCCGCAGGTAATCGATTACCACCGTGGAAGTGGCCGGGTTGTGGCCTGATACCAGAATGACGGGCTTGGTCTTGTCTATGGCGCCCCATCCCATTTCCACCAACGGCACGTCGGCGACAGAGGTGGGATAACCGAAGCCAACGATCTGAGCGAGATCGGCTACCTCCATTCCTACGTGGTCCAGCATGCTGGCATGCAGCGCTTTGGATTCGTAGTCCAAGTAGCTTCCTTCCTGCCCGGTATGGGTGGAGTCAAGCAGATGAGTGATCTCTTTGTAAACGTACTCGATGGCTGTCTTGAGGTCTGCCAGGGTTTCAGGTTTTAGGCCCACAACCGTCCGTATGTTTGGAGCCTCGATCTCGATGAACGGGCCCAGGTCTATCTTCTTGTCCGGCCCGTGCCTCTCAGTGAGGAATTCCAGAATGTGCCCTGCATGGGCAGCGTGGGCAGAGCAGCCCATCAAACAGGCCAGGAGTATGAGTCGTCCCTGCTGAGCTGACAGATCGATGCCGCAGGCTCCCCTCTTGCCGCCCGTGAGGTCGCACTTGCCGTAGGTGCAGAGAGCACACACATCGCAGAACGGGGCGTACCAGGGCGCATACGTCTTCAGCAGCCTTCTGTCCCAGTTTCTGAGGTCGGGGATCTCTGGCATGGGAGTAGGTCCTACCGGCTCCCAGGGAATCTCGGCCTTTATCAATTTGTGAATCTCGTCGAGTTTGGTATGGAGTTTCTTTTCCGCTACTTGTGCCATTTGTCTATTGTACCTCCATAATTTCTTTGATCAGTTTCAGGGTTTCGGGATGCCGCAAGACGAGGATGTTCGCTCCGGCCATAAGAAGGGAAAGGGCGGTGATGCCCTCCCATAAGAGACCCTGCTCTCTGTCTTGCATGGCTTGACCGGTCTTCCAGCACTCCGCCCCCAAATCAGCGATTATGGGCATCTGTGTCATGTTGTCCTTGACGATAACTCCCAGTTGTTTCACCCTTTCCATGAGAGAGAAGCTGTATTCCATGCCGTAGCCCAATGCCGCGGACTGTGGGTCGATAACGATCCGTTCGGCAGGGAAGAAATGGCCCAGTTTCACATTCAGTTCCTTGAGTAGATTGATGTCCAGTGGCGTGAGGGCGCTGGCGCGGTGGCCGTGCTCCAGGATTGCCCGGCCCACGACCTCATAGTTCTCCTTGACTACCGGGCCAATGAGCAGATTCATGCCGCTACATAGCTGGGCAACCCTGGGCAGCACCTCGGCATCTTTTTTGTCGTCTCCAGACCCATACACAATCAGGGGTACCCCTATTGACTCGGCTACAGTGTTGGCCAGTGCTACCGCTTGCTCGGCGGGGCTATCGTTCACCGCAGGATCCGTACTTACGAGACGGAGGAAGACCGCGTCTGCCCCAAAGCCTTCACATTTGTTGGCCCATTTAACCGGATTAGATACTACGTCCTTGAAGGGTTCCAGCAGGTGCTCCGGCCATCCCACAGGCTCCATGTCAAGTATTTCCAGAGCGAACTTCGGGGGATTGGGATTCGACCCTTCATCGAAGAAGTGGAAGGGCAGAATATTCTCACCCCCTATCTTGAGGGCTTTGCCTCCATTACCGATGGTCTCCTCTCTGACTACTCCAGAATGAGCCTCAACCGGAGCGTGATATTCCATACTTAACTTACCTCCTTAACTCTCGAGCCAGGCATCGGAATAAAGAGTCTGCCCCATAATAACCTGAGCGGTCTTTACATAATCCGCCTCTTCCTTGGACAGGGAAGAGAGGTCGATGCTCTCCCCATCCATAGCCTTATGGATAAGCTCAGTGACCTGCGGTATCTCTCCCCTGACAAGCCTCATGAACTCTCTGTCCAGTGGATCAGCTATGGCGGAGTACAGCTTGTTTCTTTCGAGCATGACCAGGTAAGTACGGCTAAGGATAGGCCTGAGTTCATCCGGCACGCCGTTGGATAGGTTGGAAAGCCCTACTGTTGACTTCACCCCGGGCAGGAGGTCTTCGAGTATGGAAATGAACTCCAGAGATACCTTGGCGAAGCCCTGTCCTTCGCCAGCGGTGCTAACGGGCAGGATTATGGGGTCGACCCAGATATCCTCACTAGGGATGCCAAGCTCGTTGGCATAGGCCACTGTATCCATGATGCTGTCCACCTTCAGCTCCACATCCGGCGGCATTCCCTTGTCCGTCATCACGGAAATCACCACATCGCAGTTGTATTTCTTGGCCAGAGGGAGCATCTGTTCCTTGGAGTCGGTCTTCCCCGAGGCGGAGTTGAGCAACGGCCTGGTCCGGCAGACTTTCAAGCCTGCCTCCATAGCTACGGGATTCATAGTATCGAGAGACAAGGGCAGGTCGGTAGCATCCTGAACTGTGCTGACCAGCCATTGCATGGTCTCTTCGGCATTCTTCCTCATGGGGCCCACATTCAAGTCAATGTAGTCCGCCCCGGCCTCAGTCTGAGCTCTGGCGAGGTCCTGGATGACCCTGGCGTCCCGGTCTGCTATGGCTGTGGAGACTGTCTTGGCTATGACATGTATGTTTTCACCTATGATAATCATGCGCTACTCCTTCGGTGTGCGGTAGTTATCCCATGGGCCACGCCAGTTGAACAGATTACCAGACGTTAAGCACTGCGTCAAATAGCCCCGTTCTGGTGGTGTGTATTTTGGCTCTTGTCCTTGAACGTCAGGGCGCCGACAGGGCACAGGCGGACGCAGTCGCCACAGCCCTGGCATGCGGATTGACCTATGGGCTCGTCCCCAAAGGTGGTGACTACCCTGAGGAAGCCTCGATAGGCAAAGCCTATGGCTCCTATGCCGAGCTTCTCTGTGCACACCCAAACGCATCTTCCGCAAAGAACACATTTGTTGGGATCGTAGTCGAAGACAGGGCTGGAGCTGTCCACGCGCAGGTCGGGCAGGATCTTCCTGAACTTCCTGGTCCTGAGCCTTACACCCAGATGCTTGGCGATCCTCTGGAGTTCACAGGAACCGTTCTTGGGGCAGGTGGCACAGTCCACGGGGTGGCTGGCCAGGAGCAACCGGAAGGCAGTGCGGGCCAGCCTCAAGGCTGATGGGCCCCTGGTGTTGACCACCATTCCTTCCGCCACTGTGGTAGTGCATGCCGGGACCGGTGCCTCTCTGCCTTCTATCTCCACGAAGCATAGACGACAGGCAGCGAAAGGCTCTCTTCTTTCTCGAATGGCACAGAGGTTGGGGACATAGACGCCGTTGTCCAGAGCCGCCCGTAGGATCTTCTCTCCAGGGGCGGCTCTTATCTCTCTGCCATCGATGGTCAGGGAAACGCTCTTGTCTTTCACCGGCGACCTAGCAGCCGTGTTGACCGCGGGCCAGATCCTGGCCTGGGCTTGTTGTCCTCTAGAAGAGGCCCTGTACCTTGCCGGTCTTAGTGTCGACGTCCACCCTCCTGAAGGCAGGGTTGGAGCTGGTACCGGGCATCAGGCTAATGGTGCCGGCGCAGGGGCAGAGAAACTTGGCTCCGGAGTAAATCAGCACATCGCGGATAGGCAGAGTCCACCCTTTAGGGACACCCTTTACACTGGGGTCGTGCGTCAGGCTCAGGTGGGTCTTCACCATCATGGTGGCGTAGTCATCGTACTTGGGGTCGGCCTCCAGCATCTTGGCTTTGGCCTCGGCGTCGGGGGTCCAGGACGCACCGTCGGCTCCATACACCACCTTGGCGATCTTGTCGACCCGCTCCCGCAGTTTCGTTTCCATGGGGTACAGGAAGTGGAAGTCATTGGTGTCGTTGCACGCGTCTATGACTGCATCTGCCAGCTCCAGGGCGCCCTCTCCGCCTTTGGCCCAGTGGGCGGAGACAGCACAGCGCGCTCCGGCCGCCTCGGCCGCCTTCCTTACCACGGCAACTTCCTCGCTGGTGTCGGTATGGAAGGTGTTGATGCATACCACCGGATTGATGCCCGATGTCCTGATGGTGTTGATATGGTGCAGCAGGTTGGGCAGGCCCTTCTCGAGCAGTCCGAGGTCCTGCTTGGTGTACGACTCGGGCAAGGGGAGGCCAGCCACTACTTTGGGCCCTCCGCCGTGCATCTTCAGCGCTCTGATGGTGGTGGTGAGCACCGACACGTGCGGCTTGAGGCCACTCAAGCGTGACTTGACGTTCCAGAACTTCTCGAAACCGATATCCGCGGCAAAGCCGCTCTCGGTAACATGGTAGTCGAACATCTTCAGACCGAGACGGTCGCCGATGATGGAGGATTGCCCTACGGCGATGTTGGCGAAGGGGCCGGCATGTACCATACAGGGCTGATATTCCACGGTGCAGCACAAGGTAGGGTTGATGGTGTTGCGCATCCAGGCAGTCATAGCGCCGCCGACTTCGAGGTCACCGGTGGTAACAGCATTGCCCTTTCTGTCAAAGGCTACGGTGATCTTGTCCATCCTCTCCCGCAAGTCCGCCAGGTCCCTGACGATGGAGAGCATGGCCATGAGTTCGGAGCTCACGGCGATGCCGAACTTGGACTGCATGGTGAAGCCGTCCATGCGACCGCCGAGGCCTATGACGATACTCCTCAGGCTCTGGGCGCAGAAGTCCATAATCCAACCCATCTCCACCCGCGTGGGGTCAATATCCAGCCGACGCATCCCGGTGCGCTTGGCCAGTTCCTCGTCGTCATAGTTGCGTTCGTGCTGCATCCTGGCGGTGAGCGCCACCATGGCCAGGTTGTGGGCGTTCATTATGTCGTTGATGTCGCCGGTAAGCCCCATGGAGAATTCAGTCATGGGAAGGAGCAGAGCGTTGCCGCCACCAGCGGCGGTACCTTTGATGTTCATGGTTGGCCCGCCCGAGGGCTGACGTATGCAGCCGCCCACATTCTTGCCCCGCTTGCCCAGGCCCTCAAGTATGCCCATTGTGGTTGTTGTCTTGCCCTCTCCCAGTGGTGTGGGGGTTATGGCGGTTACCTCGACGTACTTGCCGTCCGGTTTGTCCTTGAGACGCTCGATGATCTTGATGAAGTCCAGTCTGGATAGTCTGCCGTAGGGAATGATCTCATCTTTGAGCAGACCGAGCCTTTCACGCCACTCATCGGATCGCGGCATGTTCGGCTCAGCCGCTTCTGCGATCTGCCAGTCCTGCATTTCGGTAGCGTCGTAGGGCATGGTTACCTCCTTGTCATCTTTCGATTATCGTCTTGCGTGTGTCGGACTCAATTGAAGCCAGGTCAGTGTTCGTTCGATACGCTGGTGGTGTGTCTCCTCCTTTCTTGGTTGGTGAGTGTGTCGAATTCCTCCAGACGGGCAGCGATATTCCTCACTTCATTCAGAACCGTCTCGCTAGAGCCAATGAGAGGAGAACCAGCGAAGTCGGCCTGAGCGATGCCCTCGTCGTAAGGGATGAAGCCAAGGAAATCGAAGCCTGGCATTCTGGAGATAAGAGAATCCCTTTCGCCTCCATTCCGTATCTTGTTACCGACTGCCCCGATGCTGTGTAGGCCTATTTCCAGGGCCAGGTCCCGCACCCTGAGGGCCGTTGTGACGCTTCTCATGCTTGGTTCCACTGCTATGAGCAGCTTGTCCACTCCCTTGGCGGTGCCACGTGTCAGGTGCTCTATGCCAGCCTCCATGTCCAGAATAACCACCTCGTTCACCTTGAGCAGCAGGTGACCCACCAGGGCGGCAAGCAACGCCCCTTCGGGGCAATAGCACCCACTACCAGCAGCCTTGATCGGCCCCATGACCATTATCCTGACCCCGTTGCTCTTCAGAGAGCACTTGTCGGGCAAGTCGTCGACCTTGGGATTCAGCTTGAAGTAGGGTGCCATCTGGCCTGGTCTTGCTCCTGTCCTTTCCTCGATAAGGTCATCCATTCTGGATATGGGCACTATCTTCTCTGAATGGGGAAAGCCGAAAGCGGTTGCCAGGTTTGCGTTGGGATCGGCATCTATTGCCAGAACGGGGCGACCGGCTTCAGCAAATACAATGGAAAGGAAAGCCACCAGCGTGGTCTTTCCCACCCCCCCTTTGCCGCTGACTGCGATCTTCATGCAGTAAACGGGGAATTATACCTTGGCCCAATATTGGAAATCAACACACTCTCGGAGAGCAGTTGTGCCTCATACTGGGACAGGAAAGGGGCGATGGGACATGGCATCGGCCCGAGGCCGATTCTCAAGGTTGCGGAGGTCGCGCCATGAGAAGACCCGTGTGCCAGGCTGGTGTTACTTACTGAGCAGATCTTTGACCCTGCTCAACAGTTCCTGCGGGTCGAATGGCTTCTGAATGTAGTCGTCTGCGGCTATGTCCCATTTCCGCATGGAGCGATGTATCCTCTGCCTTTCGTCAGGGTACACAGTCAGCATCAACACCGGGATCTGGGCGAAGGACTGATATGTGGGGTCTGTCTTGAGTTCTCGGCAGACCTCAAACCCGTGCTTGCGGGGCATCATCACGTCGAGGACAATCAAGTCAGGCCTCTCCTCAACTACCTTTCGCAAACCTTCGTCTCCGTCATGTGCGGCAACGACCTGGTGGGCGCTACCCTCCAATATGCTTTTCAGCGCTATCTGAATGTCAGGGTCGTCGTCGACTACGAGGATCTTGGCCATCTATTTCTCGTGCGCTTCCTCCAGGTCCCTGGGTAGGGAGAAAACGAATTGACTTCCCGTGTCAGTGTCGGGGCAGGGGCTTACTGCCCATATGTGGCCATGGTGAGCTTCGACTATCCTCTTGGCTATTGAAAGTCCCAGCCCCGCCCCTCTCTCAGCCAGGTCGAGGCCGCGGTAGAAGTCATCGAATATCTTGGGCAACTCCTCGGGGGGAATGCCAATTCCGGTGTCCCTCACCTGAGTCTCAACGTACTCCGCCCTGTCGATTACTCTCACCGTCACCATGCCTCCGGCGGGAGTGAACTTGATCCCGTTGGATATCAGGTTGGCAAGCACCTGTTTGAGTTGTTCGTGGTATCCCTGGATGGGCGGCAGGTGATCGGGTATTACGGTTTCAAGCAGCAGACCCTTCTCTCTGGCTAGCGGCTGCATGGCGTCAACAGACTGCGATACCACCTGCGCCAGGGAGACCGTGGTCATGACCAGGTCTCTGGCGTCGACTCGAGAGACATCGGTCATATGGCTTATTACGTTAAGGAGTTCCGAGATCCTGGTGCTGCTTCTCTGCAGCATGTCTCTCTGGTCGTCGCTGAGCTCCCCGGCGAAGCCTCCGAGCATAACGCGAAGGTAGCTTTCCGTTGCGGCCAGGGGAGCCTTGAGGTCGTGGAAAACCACCGACAGCACGTGTCCGAGCGCGTCTCTGGTGTGTGCCAGCCTTGAGAAGATCACCGCGGCGAGGTTGCCCATAATCTTGCACCTCATGTCGGGGGCGTCTTCGAGCAACTGCTTGAGCTCTGCGGTGTCCAGAGCAATGAGACCAGTCCTCTCTAGAGTGCGGCCTGTGTCATTAAGGATGCAAAGGTCTATCAGGCCGGAGCAAGAGAGACTCCCGGTTTCGGTTACGACGGCATAAGTGGCGCTTTCCTCCGCGGCCCGGCTAATTCGCAGGTCCATCTCCAGGGCTACCTTGCCCCAGTGGACGATGTAGATGGTGTCGCAGGGCTGACCCTCAGGGAAGACAACCGCGCTGGCTTCGTAGACCTCCTCCCGACAAAGCGGAAGCAACCTGTCCAGTTGCCGATCGGTCAGCCCGCAGAAGAGGTCTGAACGCTTCAGTGTTTCCCTGACAGAGCCCACTTGCCGTATCGGTTCCCTCTCAACAGAGTACATTATAGAAGCTCGCAGAGGCGGTTGCAAAAGCGGATGGTGCTATTTGCCCTGCTCCCTGTAAGCCTGGATGTACCGCTTCATATAGGTGTCGCGACCAAGCAACGCATCGGTGGCGAGAACAAATGAGCGCACCTTGGCCACATCCACCACGGGGCAGGTTACCCCCAGTTGGATGACCATTGCCAGGAAGGCACTGTTGAGCAGGGTTCGGTCGGGCAGGCCAAAAGAGATATTGCTGGCTCCCAGAGTCATGTTCACTCCCAGCTCGGCCTTAATCCTCCCGATAGCCTGGATTACAGTCAGGC
>Ga0114919_10000205_pt1 | contig 41894 bp, 53 predicted proteins | sample BlataG_FD_88682 | JGI IMG/M metagenome (GOLD analysis project Ga0114919, IMG submission 88682) | Deep subsurface microbial communities from Black Sea to uncover new lineages of life (NeLLi) - Black_00105 metaG | ecosystem: Environmental > Aquatic > Marine > Oceanic > Sediment | place: Atlantic... | reverse complement strand
CAATTTCTTCGTTTTAAACATCAAATCCCACCACCCCCCCCACCCCCCCCCCCTTTTTCCCCCCTTTCCAAAAAACAAAAAAAAAAAAAAAGCTCTCGGCAAAGGCCTCAAAGTACCCCAACTCACCAAATTCATAGACTCGGGAAGAGACATCTTTCTCTCCATAAACTCTTCCGTTTCGGAAGAACTCAGAGAGCTCTCCCAAGAATGCGGCATCGACATTGACGCCCCCAATCACACCGTCATTGACCACTTTTATTACGACGGTAAACTCGGCTCCTCCGACCACTCCACCCTTATTGCAGGTGGTATCATAGATGCCAAACCTCTCCTCACTACCCCCTACACCTCCTCATCCCATCTAGGCCCTCTCATCTTCCCAAAAGGCATTGGCATGTCGGTATCTATTGACAGCGAGACGGCCTTCCTGGCAGCCTGGGCATCACCTGCTGCTTATACTGCTCTTACTACTGCATCAAATGGAAATGATTTCAGACTAGCTGGTACATCACTAGGTCTAGTAGGAGTAGTTCAAACAAGAAATAATGCCAGAGTTGCGGTAGTGGGCAGTATTGACATGTGCAGTGATGCCATGTATGGCGCAACAGCGACTGCAATTGATGGGAAGACAGCACTTGGTGCAGCTGCAAATGCTGCCTTCTGTACTGGATTGTCTGAATGGACATTTAGGGAACGAGGGGTGTTGAAATCAAGTAATATGAACCATCATTTAGTGGGTAAAACTGATCCTGAAGCATCATATAGAATCAACGATCAGGTCATCTTTTCCATCGACCTTACTGAATGTAGCCGAGTGGAAGGATGCAAACCCTATTCCTCCTCCTCCTCCTCCTCCTCCTCCTCACTATCATCAGGCAATGCAGCAGTACAGGTAGAATTAGTCATGTTGGACCCTTATATTAGAAAGACACTTACAGATAGTGGTAATGGTACATTCTACACAGAGATCAAGGTACCTGACGTGTATGGAGTGTTTAAATGGGTGTTGGATTACAGGAGGCCAGGGTATAGCAATATAATGAAGAGTGAGCAGATCCCTATCCGACCATATAGACATGATGAATATGAGAGATTTATACTGCAGGCATATCCATATTATGCTACGGTGGTGAGTATGATGGGTGGGTTTTTTGTGCTTGGATTAAGTTTTCTGTGGAGCAGCGTGTAAACTGAATTGTGTGGGAGAATGTGCTCAAGGGAACTAAAAATCATAGTTTTGCTCACACAAAGGAGCCCCACGCGCATGAGGCTGGGATTGCTGCATGTAGTCCAACTTGCAAGTATGTAAACCTGAAGAGAGGGAAGAGAGGAAGGGGGAGGGCACTTGACGACATTGGGAGGCCTCAGAGAAGGCGTGGTCTTTTATTGGTAGCGTATCTTCACGAAGGGAGGTCGCATTTTTGCAACTGAGGTATCACACGTTTATGTGCTCGTGTTAAAATCGGTTGATTCGCTTCACAGCTGTTGTTGCTAGATCAAATCTATCAAAAGGCTGGAGAACAAATGTTCTAGGAATAAGACGTCACAATAGCCTTGGGGTTTCGCACTAGCACCATAAAATGAACCTATTAACTATGATTTTCCACATACTGCTATCACACCTACTCGCAATGGTTCATTTCCTCCATTCCCTACTCATCGCTCCACTCGGACGTTGGTTGCTCTCGTCGCTTTCTGCTGGAGAAGAAGGCACCAAAGTCTTCATCAGAGAATTTTTCGCCATCATCAGCACTCAAGTCAATAACTCATCAGCTTTCTTCAGCCTTATATTATTTGGGAGACGCCCTTCTACTCGTAAATCAGAGAGAGATGCTCGGTCCAAAGCTTGGAGAGACTGGCAGAGTCTTGACAGCAGGGGTACTTTGAATGCCGTTTTAGAACAGGAGTTAGAAGCAGCAGCAGTACGAGAAGGAGAACCTTCTTCCTCTCGTAATACAACTTCAGTAATTCCATCATTAGATAGGAAAGGAGCTCTCAGAAATGAAGGGGAATATTCAGTAAAGCATAGGAAGAAACAACAACACGCGCCTAATGGCACACATCCTAAACAGCAACAGCAACAACAGCAGCAGCAGCATTTATTTGAAACACCTAGTGGCTTTGCCATCTATGAAGCCTACCAAAACAATGGTCTATTAGAGAACACTAGAATAGGGTTAGAAATTCTCTTCACCCGACTCTTTACTTTCCTCCGTCGTATACTTTCCATCATCTTCTTCCTCAACAGAGATGCCTCCCACCCCAGCAGCACCAGCAGTAGTAGTAGTCAACAACACCATCATCATCAGTGGCAGTCCTCACATGTCTGGACAGCCAGTGATGCTATTCTTCGCGCCGGCTACCCCCTCGAAGAACATTCAGTCACCACTTCTGATGGCTATCTCCTACAAATCCACCGTCTGCCCAGGAGGGGATCCACCAATGTAGTACTCTTCCAGCATGGCGTACTGGATACATCCTTAGGATGGGTGAGTAATGGCAGTACAGGGTCTCTAGCATTTGGTGCTCACGATGTGGGGTATGACGTTTGGTTGGGTAATAGTAGAGCCAATCCACCAAGATTGCATGTTGATCCAAAGAAGAGGTCTGGGACTGGACTATTTAATAAATATTTTAGCTACTCCGTGAATGAGCTGGCAAGGGAAGATATTAGGGCTATAGTGGAGCATATACATAAAGTGAAGTTGGGTGAATTGCAGTACATTCCTGGCAGCAGTGTTGGTATTAGTTTTAAAAGTGGTGGAGGAGAAGGTGGTGAAAGGCAAGGAAAGAGAGTAGCAAGAGCAGAGCCTCAATATGCCACCACCACCACCACTGCTGCTGAATCACCAAGGCACTCATTAGATGATGCATCTCAAGTGGATACCAAACATCATCTCCCTTCCCCATCATTATATGATGATGCATCATCATCATCATCATCATCTCCACCTGAACCTTCAGTAGGTCTCAGAAGATCAAAAAGTGAGAGCCTGACCACAGTGAGTGACTACAATCTAGTAGCAGTAGGTCATTCCCTTGGAGGAGCCAGTCTCCTCATGTATGCTGTATCGCAAAAACTAGCTGCAAAACCACATAGATTAAAAAAGCTCATCCTAATGTCACCAGCTGGCTTCCATTCTCACGTCCCCCGAGCACTGAAACCGTTCCAGTACATAATGCCACCCATGTCAAGGCTGTTGAGATGGGCCACGGGCGGCCGCAGCATTGGACTGAGATTATTTGGTAGTATGCTACGGTATGTAATATTTGGTCTCGCTGGCGATTTACGGAATATGCCTGCATTAGAAGATGCAATAAAGGTATTTATTAGGTGGGGTACATCTGGTGATCAAAGCGAATGGGACAGGGCACTGTTATTGCCTCACTTTTCGTCAGCTTCCATGCCAGCACTGAGCTTGCAATGTGTGGAGCATTTCGCTCAGTGGGCTGGTAGAGATGGCCGATTTGCTATGTTTGACTATAGAAATAAAAAAGTCAACCAAAAAATGTATGGTGGTCTGTCAGTGCCACCCAGTATGGCGGAGAATTATGGGTTGTTGAAGGATATGAGTGTGGACTTGACGTGTGGGCAGTATGATGGGATTATAGCCAGTAGAGATGTGGAGAGACATTTTCATTTGCTAAAGGAGGCAGGGGTGAAGGTGAGTTTTAGGACGTTTGCATTGGGTCACCTGGCAGTGACGTTTGGGTATAACGATGATGTGAGGCACACTGTGTTGAAGTTGTTGAGCAGAATGGTGAGTAGTGGTGGAGGTAGTAGAGGTGAGGCAGATGGAGATGGAGGTGGAGGTAGTAGAGGTGGGCGATGATTATGATGTGGCTTTGAAGAATGAAAGCGTTGTAAAGTGAGCTGACACTGTTAAGAATACTTTTGAAATCACACAAGTCGTCGTTAATCAATCACAACAAAGCTAAAACCCCGCCACCTCTCTGCATTCCAAGGCATCAAGATCACAAGATGGCTGCTCAGCTTGATTTGAGTGAAGTTCCAGTTGAGACTCTCCTAGGTGAAGTCAACCGTCGTTTAGAATGCCTTACTAAGCCAGGTACAGATAAATACATCGATTCCAATCCACATCTTCCTTGCTCTCCCCGACATCTCTGTTCTCCTCCACCGTCCTTCTCACCTCCTCCTCCTCCTCCTTCTTCTCCTTTTTTACAGAAAAGAGACTCGTCCTCCTAGGCCCACCAGGCAGTGGCAAAGGCACTCAAAGCCCTGCCATCACCAAAAAGAATTGCTTATGCCATCTGGCAACCGGCGACATGCTCAGAGCCGCCGTCGGCGCCAAGACCCCCCTCGGCATGGAAGCCAAAAAAGCCATGGAAGCAGGTGCTCTTGTTACTGACGAGATCGTAGTTGGCCTGATTGAGGAAAACATTGAGAAACCAGAGTGTAGAATCGGTTTTGTTCTTGACGGCTTCCCTAGAACTGTGGTCCAAGCTCAGAAATTGGACGAAATGTTGGCTAAAAAAGGCCACTCTGTAGATAAAGTTCTCAATTTCACCGTCCCTGATTCCTTGTTGGTTGAGCGCATCACGGGCAGATTGGTGCATCCAGGTAGTGGGAGGTCTTACCATGAGAAGTTTGCACCACCCAAGGTACCTGGCGTTGACGATATTACTGGAGAGCCATTGGTGAAGAGGAAGGATGATAATGCAGAGACCCTGAAGAGCCGTTTGGCTGCATTTCATGCTCAGACTGCACCTGTTATTGATTATTATAAGAATAAAGTTGTGAATATTAAGGCAGATAAGTCTCAGGAGCATGTGACTGAGCAGATTAAGAAGGCTTTGGGATAGAATTAGGATGTGGGATGTGCATAATGGAGGGGAATTGTGGAAGGGCCTTCTCTACATGTAGAGGTTGATAGGACATTATGTGTGTGATGGATATCTCCTTCTAGAACGGAGCAGTAAAGTCTGTAATAACAGTTCATTTATGTTGGACTGCAAATGGTGCTTATTGAGCTTTTGAATTAAATTTATTATTTTAGATTCATAATTAACAAATTTAAAGCCAAATCAATTCCAAAGTTATAAACTATGCTGAAAAATTGGACGAAGAAAAGGTCGGAGGTTCAATCCCTTCTTGAGGCAATTACTTACCCAAATATTGGACTCACTCTTCCCTATTATGGTGTTTCCAGAGAGAGCCTCAATGGTGTAGTGGTATCACGTTTCTTTCGTATTTTTAGTGTTGGTAATCACAATTTACATCTGATAAAGAGGAAAACTGCCATTAAATCAGCCATCTGGTGCTTATCACAACCCTGGAGTTTCAAATCAAATCCAGCTTTTGTTTTCAAGTAGAGCGCATAATTTCCTCTAAAGAGCTATTAATCTCTATCTAGTCTACATAAATTAGTTGACGACGCATACAGTTCGTAGTAACCATATTTTTGACCATTTAGGCCCATTGACTCTAGATCACATTCAAGTCAACTGTACCCAACTCACCGATATTCCCTAAATGACCACCTCTTTATCAGACGCCATTGCCCAATTCGAAAAGGAAACATCTCAAGACGCCTCCACAGCTGAACACATCACCCTTCTCGGTCGCAATCCCCCAATCAAAGCCGTCACCGATGGCAACAATGCCCTCTCTTCCCTCTCCGCCTGCAAGCACCTATCCCTCTCTTCCAACGCCATCGACAGAATCTCCCTTCCGCCCATGCCATCTCTAGAAATCCTATCCCTCGGCCGCAACGCCATCAAACGCCTAGACTGGATCGAGTCACTCGCCCCCAACCTACAACAATTATGGATTAGTTACAACTCACTAGATAGACTGAATGGTATTGAAAACTGTACCCAGCTCCGTGTGTTGTATGCATCAAATAATAAAATCAAAGACTGGGATGAAATAGACAAGTTGAAGGAGCTCCCAGAGTTGCAACAATTGTTATTATTGGGCAATCCGATTGCTGCTGATCACTCATACCGTGAAGAGGTACTCAGACGTCTCCCCAAGCTGAAGAAACTCGATGGGGAGATGGTTTAAGTTTAAGTTGATGTTGATGTACAAAGATGGAGAATTTGTCAGTTACAAGGCTTATATCATCATTGTTTTCTATAACACAATATACATGTAACCCAACAGTGTATGCATGCTATCTATTACTACCCATCTTTGAATGTCATATTATTATTATCATCATTGAGGAGGAGGTCTGAATTGTGGAGGTGGCATCCCTGGAGGAGGAGGCATCCCCGGAGGAGGAGGCATCCCCGGTCTAAACCCTGGTGGAGGCCCACCTGGTGGTGGTGGCATGCCCGGCCTCATTCCCGGCGGTCTCATCATCATCTGAGTCCTGGGTATCATCGACCCGGGCGCTGGTGCCCCTACTCCAGGTGCCACACCCCCCAACCCCACTGGAGCAGCTGCATATCCTGCAGGGACTCCCACTGGCATACCTCTTCCTGCTGCTCTTCCCATACCAGGCCCAGCTGCCATTATGTGGGCTTTAGCAAGACGGCTCTCGTCTGCTGGTGGAGGGCCTTCTATGGTGAGGTCGACCACTTCATCACCGCGAAGGACAATGAGGCCGAGGACTCTTCTTTGTTCCCGTTCATCGTCGGGGATTCCTTTCTTGGGGGGAAGTTTTCTAAATTCTTCTGCGTCGCCGAGGACTAGATTCATATGTCTATCAAAGGCCATAAATCTGTGGGTGGAGGATGGTGGGAGGAGTAGGGAGCAAGAGAATGAGAAGAAGAGTGGGGTGAAAGTGGAAACAGGGTGTGCGTCGACAAATGTCACATCATATTCCTGAGACTGTTCTCATCCAACGTGGTATGGAATACGTACCTTCCGACTATTTGTCTACCATCTGTCACTTCAACCCTCATACCTGTGAGAAAGGATAACGAGGAAAGAGGAGGAAAGAGATGAAATTAGCCATCTTTTGATGATCGAAAATATATAAAATTCCAACACTTTTCATACAAAACTTACGATAATTGATATATTGCAACAGTTTGCCAGTTTTTGAGACCGGCATTTTTGCTACTTTTCCTCACAATCAACCAAATTTGAAATCTAATCACAAAAGATGCCCTGACTCTCTACACAAACAACTCAATCACCTTCTATTTCACAACAATTGCCCTTATACACAACTACATATATTATTTGCAAACCAAGTATTTTACATCCTCGATCGAGAGCCACCTCTTTGCATACCAATTTCCTGCTCCCTCAACGTCCTCCGCAACACCTTCCCGCTCGAAGTCCTAGGCAGGCTCTTCATCAACACCACTTTCTCTACCCTAAACAAAGGATTCAACCTTCCAGCTACCACCTTCCTACATTCCATCAACAACATGTCCATCTTCTCACCATCCTGTCCTCCTCCTTTTTCTGTCAACACTAAAAACAACACAAGCTTCTCAGGCCCTCCTCGTCCTCCTCGTCCTCCTCCAGAGGGAACACCCACCGCTGCCACTTCCACCACCCTCGCCTCCCCCAACCCCTCCATCACAGCCTGCTCCAGCTCCACAGACCCTACTTTTATCCCCCCTAGATTCATCGCATCATCAACCCTCCCTCTAGCTCTATATCGCATCCCCCCCCAACCAGGCAGCCTCTCCATCTCATCACCATGCCTCCTCAGCACATACCACCTACCTTTACTTTTACCACCACTACTAGGCATTCCATCGTAATAAAGCTTCTTATGATCTCTATTCAGCAATCTCTGAGATATGCCCAACATTGGAGCTGCTAGAGAAACTTCCCCCGTCACAGGAGATGAATCTTCACCATGAGGACTCATCTCAACCTCTCCTCCTCGTTTGTTGTTGTTCTCTCTCATAATGATCACTGGACAAGAGGCAATGCAGGGAGTATTAAACACCGACGGACTACAGGGTAGTAATGCAGTACCAGACATATATGCACCACCTATTTCAGTACCTCCGCAATATTCAATAATAGGGCAGTACCCTTTCACTCTGCCACTCAGCCAGAAGTAGTCTTCAGGGGAGCTGGCCTCTCCTGTAGAACTGAATGTACGTATACTATCCCAACACAATCCATCCATGCAACTACCACCACTATTACTAGTATTACTATTATTATTACTATTAGCGCTGACGCCTCTCCAAGCTGAAACAATGGAGGGCACAAGGCCCAGGCACGTCACCCCAGCAGCCTCAACAAACCTCCCAAACTCCCTCCCAGTTGGAGCCCCTTGAAACAATGCCATTGCAGCTCCATTCATGAGAGATGCATAAACCAACCAAGGTCCCATCATCCATCCAATGGAAGTAGGCCAACATAGAACGTCTCCTGGTCGGATGTCTTGGTGGAAAAAGGCATCAGTGGCACAGCGGATTGGGGTGATGTGTGTCCATGGAATGGCTTTGGGCTCTCCTGTTGTTCCTGAGGAGAAGAGGATGTTGGTTGTGTCGTAGGCGTCTGCTGAGTGACATTTGGTTGAAACAGAAGGAATGGCAGTGTTGTGGTTGTTGTTGTTGTTGTTGTAGTAGTTGTTGTTGTTGTTGAGGAAAGAATCCCAAGTCATGTCTTGAGGATGCATCATTGAAGATGTGGTGGTATTGCTATTATTATTATTCTCCCCCCTCCTCTCCTCCCTCCCTCTATCATCATCATAATCATAATAATAATAATAATCACGCTGCATCACTACAACAATCCTTGGTCTCTTCTTTTTATGCGTACGCTCCAAATGATCGCATGCTTTCTGCACCCTTGGCAACAACGGAAGCCCTTTCTTCCCTCTTTTAACAACATCCTGAGTGAACACCACAACTGCATTCCCAATCCTCAACCTTGCCTCCATCTCCACTGGAGAGAAGCTATCCGCTATTGACACTACTACACACCCAGCTAGAATGATACCCAGGTAGATTGCTACACATTCCGGGGTCATTGGCATGATGATACCTACTGCATCACCGGGGCGGAGAGCCATGGTGGTGAGGAGAGAGGTGGAGATGGTGTGGGCTTGGTGGGAGAGGGAGGCTCTGGAAATGGTGTGGAGAGTGGTGGGGGAATATTCAGTTGCCCAGATAATGGCAGGAGAGAAGGGGTGCGGATTGTTGGTAGTTGTGGTCGTGGTCGTGGTGGTGGTGGTGCGGAGGGCGCATTCGGCGATGTTAAGACGGGCACCTGGTAGCCACCTAGCTGCGTCAGCATCAGGAGGAGAAGAAGAAAAAGATGCGTTGATATTGTCGTTCTTGAAATCTAAGATTCTAGATGGAGGAGTGTGGAAGTTGATATGCAGTGCTTGAGATAATAATGTAGGCCAAAAGGATTCTGGTTGGTGGTAGGAGTACCGTTGGAACGCTGGCCAATCAGAGGAGGAGGAGGTGGTGGTGGTGTTGCTGTTGCTTTGATGGTGGAAATGCGAAGCCATGAACTTGGCAGCGTTAGTTTGTGCTATGGATTGTGGTGTTGGAATCCAGCAAGGAGGGGGTCCATATATGGCATGGTTCCAATGTGAGTAGGTGGCATCAAAGAGGAGTTTATGAAGAGCAGGAGGGTGGTTGGGGTGGAGGATAGAGACTGTGATTCTGTGCCAGAGATGAAGAGAGCCGTTGACGTTTCGTGTCGAAGGGTCTTGAAGGATGTCTTGGATCTGATGGTGTATAGTAACTGCATCTGTATGGCTTATGCCTGTCTTCTCAATGGCCTCTTCTGTCAAAGACTGCAAAGACATCTTGGAAATTTACTTTTCGAGACTTGTTCGTGGACAGCTAATCGTTTGAAACATGTCTCTTCATGATTTTAAAATATTTAATTACTGAAGGTTTGGTACTTTAAAGCTAATCGTCTAAGGTCTCACTTATTTAGGTTTGCCACACACCATCCACATCACCGCTCCCTCGACACCTTGACCTGCATATTCCAACTCTTCCCCTCAATCATTGCTGCAATAGCTTTAAGGTCAATCTTACAGATCCATCAATAAATCAACTAGTATGTGGCTCATCATCTTGTTCATAATCAACAAAAAATTTATAAAGGTAGCGATGATGGAAAAAAAACTACCAAAAATAAACCCTATCGTCATAAATCTATCTTTCACGGCACATTCTCTCTCTCTCTCTTCTACATCTATATATCTACGTCTATATCATCTCTGCTAGCCAATCTAGCTGGCTTGTGCAACTTTATTGGCTTTCCACTTAGCACCACAGTGGCATTTGGATCAACAACCTTCTTCTCGACATTCCCCGTCATTACATCTTCCTCCTCTCCAGATAACCTCTTTGGCTTGACTACAGCCACTGGCTTTGGTGCAACTGCAGCTGCCTTTGGCACTGCTGGTATATCACTCTTCATTATCATATCTCCCACAGTTGTAGCAGGTGCAGCATTCTTTTGACCAGGTCTGACAAGTTTAACTGGGGGCTCACTGAGTGCCATGACTGGGGCAGTCTCCAGATCAGTTCCGAAGAGCAATCTCTCATCTGCTACTACTGCTTTGTTTACTGTAGTTGTAGCTGATGTTGTTTCTCTAGACACTGGCTGGACATCTTCAAATGAATGAGATGGTTGTGGTGATGGCGTCTGTGGTGCAGGCGATTGTCTTGTCCTAAAGTTGCTGCTGTTGCTGCTGCTGCTGCTGCTGCTGTTCTTATTGTTGTTGTTATTTACTGGATATCTCTTCTGTGACAAGCTGTTCTTAGCACTACCACCACTAGTTGGAGAAGACATAGAAGAAGTATTGTAACCCAGAGAGTTCATCCTGCGAGAAGATCCACCAGCTGCCAACCCTTCAGGAGCAGAGTTTGTATTTTCCTTCAGCACAAGTTCCTTGAATCTGTTGTACATGGACCTTCCTCCATAGTAGTGGCCATACTTTGATGGAGCTTCGCCTACTGCTGCCCCATCTTTACTGTTGGTGGTGCTGACATTGATGACGCCTGAACTTGGGCGGATTGGTCTGACTGCACGGCCTAGTGTAGCTCTGCTGGTGGCGGTGTTGTTTCCATCAGCGCCACTGCTGTTAGCTTTGGCTGCAGCCTTCTTCAAAGGAGCAATACGTGCTTGGATTTCTTGGTCAGAGAGACGACGGAGAGTGGTTCGAGGACGGTGGGTGCTGCTAGAGGAGGAGGAGATGGGCTCATTCTCCTGAATTTGGGATGGCATAGCTTCATCCTCCTCTAGAGCTGCTGCTGTTACAGGGGCAATGTAGGAATCTTCCTCTGCTTCCAATGCAGATGATGATATCTGCTCAAAGAAAAAAGATTTGAGGAAGCTGCTGATGGTCCGCTTCCCTAAAACTGCCACTGCTCCCAAGGCAAACAAGGCGAGCGCTGGGGTGAGGATGGAAACGGCTGGCTTGATGGCTGTCATGGAGAAGGAAGAAGAGCTGCTACTGCCTTTGGCTGGCACGGCAGCTGACACATTTCTTTTGACGTTGGTTTCATTGATAGAGAGCCTGTTGATGACAGCGTTGTAGCGAGCTTCCTGTTGTTTGAGGTAGGCCCACTTGCAGTCCGCATTGAAAACACCGTTGGTACTGACGCCAACATCGCGCTGCCAATTCTGCAGAGCTTCGCGGGTGACGCTACCAAAATATCCAGTAGGACCCCCATCGGTTGTGCTGAGGTAGCCTTCGTCCACTAAATAGGACTGGAGAGCTGCTACATCTTCCCCAAAGCAACTCTCACGCAGAGCTCTGCTTCCAAAGTCATAGACATCAATACCCTGGATCTTCAGTTTATCAGCACGGTTGTTATAGAAGTGATTATCCATGAGAGCGTTGACCTTAATAGCACCTCCACGAGAAGGGATCATCGATGGAAAGTTTGGTGACTTTAATTTTGTCAAGCTCGAAGGCCTTCCAGACCTCATGGCTATTGTATGTGATCCTAACATCTTTTTATAATTTGATACCCTTATTAAATTTGCAAAATCTAGTGGAAAAACGGAGATTTGTAATTTGAAAATTTTGAAACCGCTCCTCGAATCGAAGTTGGGATCCCAACTTCTCCGCGGAGCGACAAAATGGAGAGGGCGATTTCTTGAAGAGCATTGTCTTTTGAGATATAATCTATCATCGATGGTTTCTTCAAAGTCTGAACCTCCTGCCAAAAGGCTAGGAGCGAAGACTACCAAGAAACCATTTAATAACACTAACACTAGCATCAACACAACAGGGATGTCAAAGACCCGAATTTATATCAGTTTAGCAATGCAAATGGCCATCATTTCCTTCATAGTAAGACAATTCCAACAGTCCGGCACCCTCACCACCATTCAATCCTTCATAGAGGCCAGGTATCTCCCTGCCACATCCTGCGGATGGCTGGACAAGACCAGAGAGTTTGTAATCCTCAGCGACAACATTGTCCTCTCTCACGGCACCTACCCTGGCTTTGTTCATGTCCGGGGCAGCCTCATCGCAGATGTAGCAGTAGGAGGCAAGGGCAAAGACCGTCACAAGATTGCAACTGACAACTTGGGCGAAAAATTGATGACCACCGTCCTCTTGATCGACTACCAGTCAGCATATGTCTCCCCAGGCATAATTGATGTCCATGTACACATGGATGAACCTGGAAGGACGCATTGGGAGGGGGTGGAGACTGCTACCAAGGCAGCTGCAGCAGGTGGAGTCACTATGGTGGTAGACATGCCTCTCAATAATGACCCGCCCACAACGACACCGCTCCTTTTAAAACAAAAGATACAAGCAGTGAGAAATAAAACACATGTAAATGTAGGTTTCTGGGGTGGGATTGTCCCTGAAAATGCTGGTGATGCTGGTGTATTGCATGGTATGGCAAAAGCTGGTGCGCTGGGGTTCAAATCATTCTTATCGCCCAGTGGTCTCGACACATTTTCCAACGTTGCCATTAGTGATGTTGCTCAGGCGCTGCCGACAATACGATCTTTAGGTATGCCCTACTTGGTGCATGCAGAGCTGGTGGATGATGAAGCCACACCACCAGCAGGGGCCGATGCAAGAAAACACTCCACATGGCTGAATTCAAGACCCAAGCGATTTGAAGCCAATGCTATCATGGCTCTGATTGGAGAAGTAAAATCACTGTTGGCGAGCGATAAGAAACGTCAAGAAGAAGAGGCGCAGCGGCCTTTCAACGTCTGGTTCGATGCCTATAAGAAGTTCATAGGCATAGACACCAAAAAAGTTGAACGACTCCAAGCAGCTGCAACAGAGAGAAGAAGGAAGAGGATTTCCGTCGGTTTTGATCTCCACATCGTCCACTTGGCCAATGGTGATATGTTGGGTGAAATCCAGGCTGCCAAGACTGCAGGGCTCCCAATCACTGCAGAAGTCTGCCCCCACCACTTGACATTCCCAGCAGAAGATATCCAAGATGGCAATACATTATATAAATGTGCTCCTCCACTAAGAGAGCAGGAAAATATTGACAAATTGTGGAGAGGAGTTGCAGACGGTATTATCGACAACTTCTCAACAGATCACTCCCCATGTGAACCTTCACTTAAAGAATTAGAATCTGGAGACTTTCTAAAAGCCTGGGGTGGCATTGCTGGACTTCAATATGCCCTTGCTGCAACGTGGGATGGCGCTAGGAAGAGACAACTGCAACCACAGCTGCTGGCCAGATTGTGGTCAGAGTTCCCCGCCCGTCTGGCTGGGGTAGGAGAGAGAAAAGGGAGGTTGAAAATGGGTCAAGATGCTGATATTGTTGTGTGGGATCCTGATTCCTTGGCTGATACCTCTACTAAAGGTTTGCAACATAGACATAAAGGGACGCCGTATGCTGGGAGGGAAATGTATGGCAAAGTGTTGGCCACGTTTGTGAGTGGAAGGCAGGTGTTTGAAGAGAACAAGGGCGTGAGTACTGATGTGTGTGGCTCTCTGGTGTTGGGAAGGCAAGTGTGAGTAGTGGGAAGTTTGTTCTTCTTCTTTAGCCTTTTCTGTAATGTACATGCAGCCTTTTTATCTCAAGTATATATTACACCACTTTATACACAACTATTTACTGTTAGTCTCCCCACTCTCACTCTCAGTAGCCTTATTTCATAGACATAACTTGTTTCTGCAACTGCACCATCCAGTCCAAATATCCCAAGGCCCCTACAGCCTGCAACCTATCTTCAATAAAGAATGGCATCACATGAGCCTCCATTGGTGACCCCTGCTTTACTACATAACACTCCTGACAAACCTCCTTTCTTGCCCTCAGTTCATTCAGGACATTGTTAATCCTGCCGGACAGCTCACTTCCCTGTCTAGCAGGCTCCAGTTTCAGCTGAGAACCCTCTCTTGTAGTCGCAGCACCACCACCACCACCATCTTGTATACCAAACACTGCATTGTAAAATGTTACTGGAGTAGCAGTACCCAGCCAACAAATCACCACTCTACTGTTGTCTATCAAATAAACACCAGATGGATCAAAGTATTCTAATCCTGCTGGTACAGTAGACGGTAACTGGATACGACAGCCATCTGGACCAGCTCCAGGTTTACCCCATGACCCACCATCTGCAGATGGATCATGTACTGGATAACAAGCAGGGTACATCATACCTAGGATCTCTTCTACTGGGCCAGAAGCAATTGCATGCATGGCAGTTGCTCTTTCATCTGCATTCACGTCTCTGCCAGTTCCTCTGAAAGCTGCTGTTTTCAACAGACCTAAAGCCATGATGGGCAGAGATTTCATTCTTTCAGGGAGCAGAAGAGAATTGGGAGATGGCTGCCCACCACCTCCACCCATTCCTCCTCCTCCAAACCCTCCTCTCATGTGCAGCATTCTATACTCCCTCAGCGTAGCAGCCACTCTCTGTTGAGCACGTGCTCTGACATCATCAAGTTTAGACGTCAAGCTTCTTTCTACACACGATTTAGCAAATAATGCCATTGTAGCTCCTAGGTCTGTTCCTTTATACATATCCAGTAAATCACTGACAATAGGGAGAGCCATGGTGTGTACTCTAATGCGGCGTTCTCCTCCACTGGAAGTGTACAAGAGAGCTGCTTGAATATAAGCAACTTGCCCCGTCACCATTGTTTCTTCGTGGCAAATCTCAACTGCGAATGCCTTGTCAGCGTCACAGCATGGCAAGGCCAGCAGGTCAGTTGAACGGATGAAAAAGTGACCATGGAAGACAGATATTCTCAGTCCTTTACTACACCTTATTCTCATCACAGCTTCCCATGCCAGTTCTCTGGTTAAATTTCTCACAATTTCTGATCGTAACTTGACACCATCACGGTCGGCAGCAAAGCCAGGATAGTGATACAACTGGCCTCCAGTGTACTTGGCAAGGGCACCTAGTGACGGCAGATCCATGTAACTGGCCCCAGATGCAAAGATATCAAGGCATATTTGGAATCGTGAAGCTTCAGCAGAATATCTCTTATAAAATGGATCATCGGGGTTTCTCAGTGAAGGTTCCTTGTCGGTACCATACAGAGCAGCATTGTCCCTAGATTTAATACGCCCTATACCTACTGACGGAGCAGCTGATTGGAAAAGTATCAATTTCCCACCTACGTGGTTCATCAGCAAGAAGGCAGCCTGGAGAGCTGGACCAGTGGCACTGTCTACAATGTTGTTTCTACCAAACATTTGGGGGATTGAATCTAGCAACATGTCAACTAGAGATCTGCATTCTTGAAGGTTCACCAGCAAGTCGTCTGGTAGTGGAATGAAAGGGTCTTCTGTCTCAGCTACAACCATCATTTGAGGAGCAGCTTGTCCCGCTCTGAGATTGTAGAAATGTAAGGATTTGTCGTATGTTATGACTGCAATCTGAGTTCTCCCTCCGCCAGGTAGGCCATTCAAGCAACTCTTTATCGCATCGCATGCAATGCCCAACATGCCAGAGGCAGCAGCTGCAAATGAAACGTCAATTAAAAACACATACGTCGGAGGCATTGGCGCCCTCACCATGTATTCAGCAGGCGCCACATATTCTACTGACCCAGTGCTCAACTCTGGCCTTTGATCTGCATCTACCCTTCTCCCCGATCCATCTAGAGGCGAGAAGTACTCAACGGGCACTTCATTCGACAATGCACATACATTACAATTGAATCTTCTTCCTCCATCTGCCCAAGTCATGAATGGATTCATGTACGTCCTGCATCGCTTGCATCTGATGATGGTCGTATTGCCTGCATTGGCAACGGGCACTTCGCTCCCTCTGTCTGATAGGGGGTGTACTACTGCACCATAGGGCAGGTGCCACCGTGTTTTCAGTGCAGCAGAACTTGGTACTGCATGTGTTGTTGGACGCATAAACTCAGGTTTGCAGTTGGCTATGGAGTAAGGCTGGGGAGGGGGGCCTAGTGCTGCTTCTTTTGATGCTGCATTGCCTGCTGGACGGGGGAAGGCGGCTGGATTTGGTTGCTGCCCTCCTCCTCCTGATTGTTGCTGCTGGCCTGGGATACCAGGTCCTCCTATACCTCCTCCCACTGCTGGTCCTCCCAGTGACAGAGATTCAAACGCATCCATGACAGCTGCATGCATTCCTGCTGATCCGTCATATTGATGAGAATGTTGTTGTTGCTGCGGCTGTGGTGGTGGAGCTGGGTATCCACCTCCCATTCCTCCTCCGCCGCCAATACCTGGTGCCGCCATCATCATTGGAGGTCTTGGTCCGCCCATTGGAGGTGGGGGGCCTGCTCCTCCTCCCATCATCATCTGCGGAGGCTGCTGCTGCTGTTGTAGCTGCTGCTGCTGTTGAAGCATACCTGGTGGCCTCATTGCTGGTGAAGCTGCCCCGAATGCTGGAGGTCTCACTCCTGCTGGTGTTGCCATTCCAAACCCTCCTGTTTGTTGTTGTTGGGGTGGTGGCATTTGAGGAGCTGGAGTAGCCCTACCTGGTGGACGAGGCATCATCATGCTTGAGGGGGGCATTACACTAGCATAACCTGGCTGCTGCTGTTGTTGTGGTTCTTGGAGTGCTGGAGGTCTCATTCCAAAGGATGATGCAGCAGGTCTTGGTTGTTGTGGGGTTTGTGGGACAGGCTGCTGGGGATAACCACCGCCACCAGGTGTAGGCTGTTGTTGTAACGGCTGTCTTGGTTGTGGAGGCATCATACCTGTCTGCTCAGCTGGAGGTCCTGGAGGGCGTATCTGTGGCTGCACGTATTGCTGCTGTTGTTGTTGTGGTTGTTGTGGAGCTGTTTGAGGTCTAAAGGGAGGAGGTGCAGAGGCGATGGAAGGAGGAGGTCGAGCTGCAAATGGCTGCTGCTGATATTGTTGTTGTTGCTGTTGAGGAGGGGGGAAGGTGGACGTTGGTCGAGGCTGCACTGCTGGTTGTTGTTGTTGTTGTTGTTGCTGTGGTGGTGCTTGATATGCGCCTTGTGAAGGATGTTGGGGTCTATACGCTTGAGGATTGTCAGGTTGTTGCTGTTGTTGTGGTGGTGGAGGACCTGCAGGTCTGGCTGGTTGTTGAAAGCCTGAAGAGGGGGGAGCCATGGCTGTCTGCACAGGAGGACGGGCAAAGCCATTCGGTTGTTGAGGCTGGCCAGGATGTACTGCTGGCGGTTGCATCGGATATCCTGGTGTCTGCTGATAGCCTGCTTAGAGAGATAGTGCGAGAAATGTGTGAGAAATGATCGAATAAGAAAACACGTCCAATGGACGATAGCTAGTGCCAAGGCTGGATGTAGAACAAGATCGAAATATATTACTTACCACTTGGTTGTTGATTTTGTTGCTGCCCCCATGGAGGCTGGTATTGAGACATTATTTCAACTGATCGACTTTGCAATACAAACAGAACCCTCTCTATCTATCTAAAACTTCAATTTATCTTCCTTATCAATTATATTCTAGTATGTCAAAATCAAAGTAAGAGATGGCCGACTGATCATCTGGCCGCTTTAAAAGACCAAACTGACCAGCAACAACCGATCGGCGATTCCTCGCCAGCTCTCCGTTTTGTTCATAATGGTGCATTGGGCAACAACTCTTTCTTCACCGAAAATGTCATCATTACAGGTTGTAAGAGTTGATCCAAGTAGTTGAAGCCACACACTGGGCTGAGGGAGGGTGGTGATCCCCATTTATGATCATAGGTGTCAATCCACAGCAGAGAATGGATGGGTTGACGTCGGGGAAAGGCGGAAGGCTGGGGAAGAGAGCACTTCTACTCACTCGTTATATTCTTGCCATACTTAAAGAAGAAACAAAACTCATAGATAGCGTAAAAATCTCAATCATAGTTGCACATAGTGAAAAAAATCGAAACCTCCACATATCATCGAGATTAATCTGATCTCTATGGATGAAACAAAGCCTGAGAAAGTAGGAGCTGGATTCTTGTTCTTGTAAGTCCATTCTGTCGATCCTTCTTTTTCTTATCTATCTAAACATGCGACCATAATTTATTTTCCCTCACCGGGCCAACCAACACCCAAGCTGCAGCCACGACGACTCCATCCTACTCCTAAAACGAGCCCCTCACTGCGGCAATCCACTAACCTGGGGCCTCCCAGGCGGCAACGTGGACCCAGAAGACCTTTCCCTCTTAGATGCAGCCATTAGAGAGGCAACAGAGGAAATAGGAGGCGTTCCAACCACCTACCAAGTCAGAGACACAATACTCACTCGGAGAGGAAAAAGAAATCAAAAACACTTTACCGTCTTTATAACCCAGCTACTACCAGATAAAGGGTTCAACATTACATTAAATGATGAACATATTGAATATAAGTGGATACCGATAAAAGAAGCGGTTGAGATGAAGGATCTACACCCTATAGTTCAAAAACTGCTCCAGACAGATCACAGACAAAAAGTTGCTCAGATACTATCGGCGTAGGGAACAGATAAATAATAGTAGTGTTAACCGTGTTAACCAGTAATGTTGCTGTTATTGTATTCATTACATCACTATTTGTAATATATAGATACCCTGCCCTCTTTCAATCTCAATTCTCTTTCTTTCCTCCTCCTCCTGAAGCTATTTCTGTACCAGCGGTAAGGGAAGCCCCTGCTCTCCTAATATTCATTCCAGTCCCACCAGCTCCCTTTCCATACCTCTGTTTATATCTCTTCATGTACCCTATTGCTATTTTATTCAGTACATATCCCAGTACAATTTTTAACATGGCCAGTACACACCAAAAGAGTGCCCCATGCCACAACAACTGTGACACTGTCCACCAACTACTATCCCATCCTCCTCCTCCTGTGCTATTACCATCACTACTACCAGCAGCAATTCTAGAAGCGCCATAGGTACCTGCGACTCTTAAAAACAATGCAGCCGGGGCAAAAGGCTCCAGTCCTACTATTTTATGGGAGTTGTGTGAATGGGATGCAGCTACATTCTCACTGAGGTCCTTCATAAACTCTCGGTACACCCCCGGTCTAACTTCATTAAATTTACCGAGCACAGCATGCTTGATGACATCGATGACCACTTCACTCGTGAATACATAGAAACACTGCATCAGTAGTCTTTGATTGATAAAACTATGCCCGCTACTGGTCATCTCCTCAACAATAACAAACAACAGCACTGCAATCAAGTGGAACCTTTCTACCACATCTTGACAAGCTAGAATGTACAACCTAGTAGAGTCGAATCTCTTCAGCACTGTCCCTTTAATTTCAGCAAAATTAGCCGCAATCAACAGAGCAATTAATGTATTCTTCTTACTATTCATAGCCACTCCAAACACCATTGCCTGGGCCATCAACACTGCTGCATGTCCTACTAATAATACACTAGTTACCAGTGTATCTGAAGCCAGGATTCCTATAATTCTGAACGACCACCATCGAGGAGCCTCTGCTGCTTGAGTGCAGCTTGCTGACAGAGCCTCCAATGCATCAACTCCAAATGAACAACAAATCTTATCCCCTAGATCTAGGGCTGTGTATAGAACTGATAATTTCAGAAACTCTTGAGTCATGTCCTTCATCCAGAAATAGATAGCACCGACATCTACCTTGTAGAGAAAGACCACTACCACTGTAAACATAAACATACTGAGAATATCAAATAACTGATCCCCTTTTAATCTTGATCTATTATTAATAATATGAGTACTCCTACTGCTAAATATCGATCTTAAGGCTCTAATGAATCTTATAGGCAGCAGTGTGAGTATTCCCAAAAATGAATCCAAACACACAGCAACACCTACCAACAGGAACCTCTCCAGTTGATACGGTACGAATAATATAGCATTGTATACTCTATCACGTTCAGTTTGACCCCATAATGTCTTGACTCCAGTGCTGGTAATGTTGGTATTTATATTACTACTGTTGCCACTACTATTGTTCGGGTATAATTCTGCATTTATGTAGCTCCAAAATCCTCCTCCTTGACAGTTCCTATCATCATTGTTGTTACTCACTCCAAGTGTTGTTTGTTGTTGTTCTTGTTGAGTTGCTGCTGATGTTGATGTTATTAGAGGTATTGCTGCTACTCTACCACCATTATATTGTCCTACAGGTACTTCTTCAGTAAGAGAAAGAAGAGCTGATCTTCCCATAGATGTCGTCGTGTGTAGAGTTGTGGGGCGTGATGATGATATACCGTTCTTATTAGTAGTTATTGTTGAGACAGGATATAGTACTTCTGAATATTGTCGAGATGTTTGTGGTAGCTGTACAGCAGCAGCAGCAGCAGCAGAGGTTGTCCTACCATTACCGATCCTTTCTTCCCCTGATAACAGTGGTGGTTCTTGCTGTGACATAGAATTGTGGTGTAGAGTATTTTCATTTTCATTATCATTATCATTATATGAGCTGCCTAGGGTAGAGTGGTAGGTGGCCAGCTCTGAGACGGAGGTGGTGAGAAGAGGAGGTGGGAAGGAGTCTTCTTGTTGAGGAGGCAGAGGAGATGTGTCGTTGTTGGTGAATATGAGTAGTTCAGCAGCAGATGCATCAATGAGTCGTGATGGTTGGAAAGGAATGAATTGGGATGTAGTAGGGACACTGGTAGATGATGTAGGTGTGGTGGCAATTGAAGATGCAGGGGTGGAGGAGGCTGAGTTGGTGTCGGTTTCGCTGTTGGCAATGGAGTTGGCTCGACGGCGGTATTTCTTCTTCTTCTTCTTCTTTTGAGTGTGAGGTAGTAGCAAGTCCTGAGTACCGTTCAAGGAGTCGTCTAATAGAGAGAAGCTATTTTGATGTGATAGAGTCATGATGGAGAACGATAGTGGACCAATAAAATGATCCAGAAATCGATCCAGAAAAGTATGGCGTGGTTGGTATGGATATCAATGGTCTGTGAAATTTGAGGGTTGCTTTAAAATACGACAATCAAACACGTCTGCAACAAAATCCACAGATTTTCATGGGGTTGATGGGAGAAGAAAGGGTAGGAAACGTCGTCCCCGCTCGACAACAACTTTTAGGAACCTGCAACTTTTCAAAGGATCGACAGAAGTAGAGCCACTTTGCTCACTGTGCGGATGCACTGCTCCACTTCCTCATCATCGTGATGCTTGATAATCAAGGTTACACCAGCTGAAATCTGTAAATTGTTGGCCTGACTTGGAAGAACACTCAACATTTAAGCGCACTCTCTAGAGAAGAGAGAGAGAGAACAGAACATGGTCATTCCTCGCTCACATCGCCATAAGAACAAAAATCACCGCATTTCCCAGATCAGGGCACCCTTTTGCTTCTATTCGTTGTTCAAGATCTAACACTCCTAAAGCAATTTATTAGATAATATGCTTGCAACCACTCTTTGTTCCTCTAGAAGATTGCAATTTGCCAGAAATTCGCAGTTTGTGGCACCAAAGTGCACATCTTCATATAACCAAGTCTCAAGATGTTCTCACAACATCAGAAGTGACAATGCACGTTTTGCATCTACTAAAATCGTCAAAGTAAGCAGCTTTCCATTCATCCCACCGACGCTCTCTTCTCCTTCTCTCCCAATCAACCCTAACCCTCCTCTCCCATCCTCCTCCCTTCCCACCCCTTTCCCAGGCATCTGCAACCAGCTTTGCAGAAACAGCAGAAGAAATGAATGCAGAAGATCTTAAATCCATGCTCCTCGACTCCTTCTGGGGCACCGACAGAGGTCTCGCGGCCAGCAGTGACTCCCGAGCAGAAATCAATGAACTCCTCACCCAATTGGAATCAAAAAACCCCACACCTATGCCCAATGAAGCACAAGAAAAGCTAAGTGGCACTTGGAAACTGATTTACACATCAAACTCCGAATTGGTTGCTCTCTTGGCATTGGACCGCCTTCCTCTCATCACAGTCGGAGACATCTTTCAAACAGTCAATGGCACAGCTATGACTGTAGAAAACAAAATCCAACTGAGCTGGCCATTAGCACGTACCTCCCTAGCTGCTACTGCTGATTTTGAAGTCCGCAGTCCTAAGCTGTTGCAAGTACAGTTCAAAGAAGGTCAAATTGCTACTCCAAAGATCACCTCAGATCTCACTCTCCCTTCCTCTATTGACTTCATGGGACAGACGGTTGACGTGTCACCGTTGACCACTGCACTCGCTCCATTAGAGCAGCCTCTGCAGTCGCTTGTTTCCAGTGTCGGATCCCTTCTTGCTGGTCTTCCTGATCTCAAATTTCCCATTCCAGCCAGTTCTAGCTCTTTTACCTCTCTTTCCTCCTCCTCCTCCTCCTCCAGCAGCAGTAAGTATGCATCTACTTGGTTGTTGAACACCTACCTTGATGATGATTTCAGAATATCAAGAGGAGATGGAGGCTCTGTGTTTGTCATGGTGAAAGTACCATCCAGTGATATGGACTATAACACTAGTAGCGCTAGTATCACTGGAATCCTGACGATGGAGAGTGAGGAGGGCAATGAGATGGAGGAGGAGAGGATGGTACCAACATCAGATGACGAATGGGAGTTAAATGTGTCACAACCAACTGGGCCATCTGCTGCTCAAATGGCTGCTGAACTTACTGGAGAAGAGATTAAGAATGGTGGTAATAGGAATAGCAGCGATACTTATTGGGTAGGGGAGGCTGATGCTGAGATATCTAATAGTGATGATGAATGAATACATGTTTTTTTTTTGGGGGGGGAGGAGGGGGGGACAAAAAATAATGAATCCAGGTGGTATAATAAATTTCACCATAATTTGATTTCGATTCTTTGCACACACGTTGACATTACAGAGGTGTGTGTTTGTGTGTGTAACAACAACGCAGGCTGGGAGTAACGTGTGTAGTCCTCCTTCCGTATATATGTAATTTCAAATTACAATTATAACTCTCTTTCTCTCTACAGGTTTAAAGACATAATGGTAGGTCTAATGCCATATTTATTCCCTTTGTACAATCCCAGGTAGGTATACACATCCGGCTTTAGTAACAACCTTCTATCCTTCAACGACGGTACTGTCTGCTGAAGCATTGTTGCCACTTTCATAACCTCTTCAGTATCTAGATAATTACTACAATACACAGTTAATACATGTCCTGGAGTGGTTGCTGATACGCTGCTCACTTTCACTTCCATACCAACACTACAACTCATAGATGAAGATGAAGAAGGCAGGACGGCATTATGAGCGACAGCTCTCCAAGCTGAATCAACTTCATCTTCTGAAGGAAACACCAACCATTTGGCTTTTAATATTTGATTTTTCTTAGCTATAGTATCTACGTCTAGGTTTGTTATTCGTTCCTTCTTTGTACTGGCCACATGTATCCGTTGCTCCCAGTCGTCTAGAGCTGCTTCTATTCTTTCTTCCAGTGGAGGTAGCACTTCAGTGGTCTTCTTCTTGCTACTGCCATTGTTACTGTCCTGAGTACCACCACTGCTATTAATACTACTACTATTACTATTATTATTAGTAGTACCCCTATCATGCTGTTGAATGCAAATCCATGCGACATCAGAACATGAACATTGAGATGGTGGAAATGTATCTAAAAACCATGTCAATGATGACAACAATGCTTCCTTTTCATTTCCTCTTGTTTCAACGTGGGGAGGGGTGTACTGGATGGATCTTTCAGGTCCTTGAGTAACTTTTTCAAACTTATGAGATGGATGGAGGCATGGTACTGCTGTTTGTAGGGCTGTCCAATGTTGGCTAGGATCTTTGCTGTACAGCTTGTGTACCCATTTCTTAGGTCTTCTGTTAGATGATGGGGTGGGTGGGTTGGGGGGAAGGGTATCTGTTTGTTGAGTGTACAGGATACGCGCAGCAATGAGAGTTCTCATGCACTTGTCACACAAGTCACGGTCAGTGCACTGTCTGCATTTGTATCTAATTGTGTAAAGGGGGGGAGTCGATGAGAAGAGTGGTGGTGGCCGGGGATATGGTTTTTCTGGTAAGTATCTTGAAGCTTACCTGTTTCCTATGATGGGTTCGACATCGCATCCATCACAAGTAACGTCTACATGCTGTATTGTCATGAAGGGTGGAAGTTTTTGACAGATTTCAGCTAGTGAATCCCTCGATGCTTTAAAACGATCGACAGGTGTCGTCATCTGGACTATTTGGCGTTATATATCATATATAATATGCATCGTAAATTTGAATTGAGTTTATTATGTTCATCAGAGCAACGCATGCATATATTTTCAACTGCTTTGAATGACTCCGAAATCTAGTTTCCTGGTCGTTTTCAAGAGACACAGCATTGTTTTAATGCAAATTTAAAAACTATACTACTCTAAAAGATATATCACAGTGCATTATTGACTCCAATTACCGTGCAGTCACAAATATAGCTGGACTCCTTTAATCGGAAAGATCAAAAATGAGAGGAAGGAAAAGAAGACAACTACCGGATAGGCATAAGAAAACACTTGAGGAACAGATCGAAGACCCTAATGCATATGGAGTGAGAGTAAGTTGTGCCATTTTCTCCCCTTAATACCAATGCATGCTTCTCAAACTCGAAAAAATGACTCCCTCTTGTATTGCAGACCAAACCAAGCAAAAAACAACGCAGAAAGCACAATGACAGCGACAACGAAGAGGAATTCGTCCCAGGAGCTCTCAGTGCACGCATTTTGAAGGAGGCACGTGCTCAACAAGACGAAGTCGACAACGACACCCGTCCACTTACTGCCACCATTGGCATCACCGCTGCCCTTAAAAACCCCGATCTAGACTCTGACGACGATGATGAGTACGACCCAGATGGTCCAGAGGAATTTTCAGATCCAGGCTCACAATGGGAAGAATACGACGAGGACGACGAACTCGAGGAAATCTCTCCAGAAGATGAGGCTGCTCTCGCTGCCTTTATGGCTCCCAATGCTGCAGATTATCAACAAAAGACTCTGACAGATATTATTCTGGAGAAGATTAGGGAGAAACAACAGCAAGCTGGACTTTCAGAAATACCAAGGTAAGCAGTAGTAGTAATAGGAGAAGGAATGAAATAGCAAAAGCAGCTCTAGTGTACAGCACATGCAGCAGTCTCTCTCTCTCTCTTGAGAGAGAGAGAGACAAGGAAACTGCCTTGGGCTGAAGGGATAATTGCTGCTAGAATGAAAAGACCAGAAAAAGAGATATTTATTCTGAATCAAACGTAGTATCACACATGTTTGTTCAAATATTTTCCTTCTCACATTCTTTCTATCATCAGTACAAAACCTAACATCTTCTCCTTTGTCTATATATTGTGCACTAAACCATACACCAGGGAAGGAGAGGAACAAGGAAGACGAGGAGAAAGAGTGTCTGTCCTACCATCAGGTCTCTCTCCCAAAGTTATTAAAGTATTCCAAGATGTGGGGGTACTACTATCCCGATACACATCAGGGAAGATTCCCAAAGCATTCAAAATTATCCCTAATCTCAGCAATTGGGAGGAAATACTCTACATCACCGAACCAGAAAAGTGGACACCCCATGCAGTGTATCAAGCAACAAGGTTATTTGTGTCGAATCTGAATAATCGCTTGGCTCAGAGATTTTTAGCACTCGTGTTACTTCCAGCATTTAGAGCCGATATCAGAAACAATAGAAGGCTGCATTTTGCTCATTTTCAAGCCTTAAAAAAGGCTACATACAAAGCAGGCGCATTTTATAAGGGAATTCTCATCCCTCTGTGTTCCTCTGGTACATGTACGCTCAGAGAGGCAGTAATACTGTCATCAGTAATCAAGAGGGCATCCATCCCTGTCCTTCATTCTGCTGCTGCACTGCTCCGTCTCGCAGAACTGCCCTACTGTGGAACCACATCCTTTTTCATGAGAGTGCTTTTAGATAAAAAGTACGCCCTACCATACAGAGTTGTCGATGCAATGGTGGACCATTTCATTAGTTTTCAAAGAGAAGAAAGACAGCTGCCAGTGGTATGGCATCAAGCTCTCTTATGTTTTGTTCAGAGGTATAAGTCGGAGATTAGAGAAGAGGATAAAGATGTGTTGAGAGCACTGTGCAAGAGGCAGCATCATTATTTGGTGAGTGCAGAGGTCATTAGAGAACTTGATGCTGCTGCTAGGGCATCCAGGGGATCAGGAGGAGCAACCAATGGGGTTGATAATAATACCAACAGTAACAATCATAATAGTCAGCAGGTGGAAAGTGTAGTTGGGAAACATGTCTTGGAGGATCCCCGAGATTTGGCCCCCATCATCTTGATGGACGACTGATTTGATTTTAATTGTGAGTGTGATGTAATTTTCTACTATTTATCATCCTCTCTTACATGATAAAACTTATTTATCACTGCCAGATACAAATTCTCTCCTTCTACCACTTCCACCACCACCACCACCTCCTCCAGCAGCTGCCATACCTCCACTCTTCCCGATGCCATCCAGTGCCCCTCCCTTTTTCTTCCCTCCCTTGACATCAGATAAAAATGTCCCAAGACCGAATGGATCAGCAGCTTCTCCTGCTGCATCTTGCTCAAACACCACCCCTCCTCCTTCTCCTCCACCCCCACCCCCACCGCCTCCTCTTCCGTATTCTGCTCCAGCAAAGCCCTTATCTGGCTTGAATCTCTTTGTATCAATGTCACCACCACCACCAGGTAGATCTGCCTCGTCAACATCTCGTTTAGATCCTCCTCCTGCAGTAGCTTTGAACAATTCACTTCTATCAGTAAACAAAGGTTTATCATATATATTATAAGCCTCATCATTACCTCCAACACCACCAGCACCTGCACCTCCAACATCTTGATTGAACAATCGCTGATCATACATGGCCTCCCCGCCACCAGCAACCTTGGCCATTCCTAGTGCCACTCTTTCTGATATGTCACGTTCTCTATCTCTGGTTACTTTAGATCTCTTGTAGCCATGTGCTTCCTTGGACTCTAATCTACGTTCGCGTTCTCTTTCTCGTCTACGGTCTTTGCGGATTTCTTCTCTACGACGACGTTCTTCTCTTTCTTCCCTGGGTTCATCCTCTCTTTCCTCTTCCTCTTCACTGCTCTCTGCTGCATCTGTAGACATACTTCTTCTTCTACTTTTTTCTCTTCTTCTAGGCATGTCATCTTCTTCAGAAATACCTCCACTCTCTATCTCATGTTGATGTCTCAAAGGAGCCGCCCCCGACGCTGATGGTCCCCCTCCTTGTCCTCCTCCTCCTCCTCCAGCCTCTTCAACTCTCTCCCCCATCCCACCACCACCGACACCAAGTCTGTCCATCCTTGCCTTCATAGCCAAATCCCTCAACTCAGCCTCCTTATGTTCCTTCTCTCTAGCCAACAACTCTCTCTGCATCTTACCACGAGCTTCCACTGCAGCTCTCGCCTTTTGTTCGGCAATGTACAACGCCTCTGAGAACTTTGCAAAACTATTATTTATCTGCACCTCTTGCAATCCACGTCCATCTGCTGCTAATCTTTTATCAAGTGGGATGGTGTATCCTTTAGCATTCTTCCAATTGGATATGCATGGAGGTATTATCCAGTCTTGTTGATCTTGAGCTGTTGATTTTCGGGGAGGGGAGTGCATGATCGGGACCGGGGCGTCTCCAGAGGTGGACACCACCTTGATGTGCCTGAATTTTGGGGGTTCTAGGGGGTCTACTTGGGCTTCTTGCATTTTAATAATGCGAGTAGTTCCTTGGGGGTTGGATGGCTGGTATTTGATGTATTCAGCTGCACCAGGCTGGCCAGGAATTGCTTGAGGGTCGACGGCTGATCGCTTCTTTATTAGGGCTTTTGCTAAAGCGTCTGCTGTTTCCTTGGCTGTTTTCTGAGCTTCTTCATCATCTGGTTTTGGCATCTCAGAGTTGAGTTTTTCTAGTTTAGGTACTAGAGCTGAATGGGTGCTGGCTACCAAGGCATTGCGGTTTTTGCCTTGTCTAACAATGGCGTCGTAATTGACATCTCCGTCTGCATTGACGGTGAGAGCTAGAGTCTGACTGGACTTTCCTGTCTGGCCTTGCTTGTCTGGTCTTCCGATGTTTAAGGGGAATTGAGCTACATGTATTTCAGGAAAAGCACCGCCTGCAGAATGGTAATAGGGAGAAAAAGAAGGGTGAGTGAGGTGAAAGAGGAACAAGGGCGGAAGACAGAGAGAGATTTGGATTGAATGAACAAATACTCTTCTTGAGATGAAATTAAGATATGATGCAATGCTTGTATACTTACCGTTTCCAAAGTCTTCTGGACGACGAGGGACCCAGCCACTACGCTGTCCATAGGGAGGTGGGCCAGCATTTCTACATGCAACAACAGATTGGTTTAGTTGCTTAGGAGCAGCTACTTCCTCTGACACCTCTCTAGTTGTATTCTGCACATTTTTAGGAGCTGGTAACGATGCTAGAAGTGAAGACATAGCTCCAGATTTTATTAATTGATTATTAAAATCGTCTAAATCGAGTGTTCTAAATGCTTATTGCATGTAAAATACTCTTTATAGATACCCAATTGTGAGGGTATTATTTGCATTTAAATCTGATTTGATCACCAATTTCGTTTTTAAAGCCTCTCTTGAAGAGCCCCGGGGTGAGCCGGCCCCAATTCATGGCTATATACTCCCAAATCAGGTAGAAGATTGCATGTTTTGTGTGTCTTATTAGATCGAGAGTCCTACTTTTTGAGTGCTTACTGGCTCAGCGTGCAGATGCTTGGCCATACAACCACGATGCAACAACCCAAGATGCTGGTGCAGTCAGTGCTCGTCCAGCACAACATTTTGCCACGTGTGGGCAATTCTAGTTATAGCAACAGCTATAGATGCAAATCCATAAAGGCGTCCAGGCCAGTAGCATTGCTAGACCGTCAAGCAGCTCCTGCCATCCGACGAGCACAGATCAGTAGCAGAGCTCTAGCAGTCCCTGAAAAGCTCAAAACAGACGTCAACTATGACGCTGAGTATGCTGCAGCTGTAGAGGCAGTCCGACTAGCTTCGAAACTTTGCGAGGTAGGCAACTTTTCTGACTATTTGCTTCTTCGTTGCAAAACAGCTCTCTCACGTTGCACACACACACACTCTCTCTCTCTCTCTTCTATCCCTATGCGTTTCATATTTCCTGATCTAACACCCGTATTCCTCCCCCCCCACATGCCACCACCACCACAATCCACACACAGAGTGTCCAAATCATCCTTCGAAAAGGCGAAAGCTACCAAAAGGACGACAAGAGCCCCGTGACGGTGGCCGATTATGGTGCCCAGGCCCTCGTCGTCTGGAGCCTTAAACGCTCTTTCCCAGGTGCCCCATTCTCCCTTGTTGGAGAAGAAGATTCTGATGACCTTCTATCTAGCCCCCAAGGGCTGATAATGCTTGAAAAAGTAACACACTTTGTCAATGAAACACTCGCAGCTAGCTACCCCGGCACCGCTCCTCTCACAACAGATGACGTCGTCGACCTGATTGATTACGGGGTAAGTGACGGTGGTCCAGTAGGAAGATATTGGGTGCTGGACCCTATAGATGGCACCAGAGGCTTTGTTGGCATGAGACAATACGCTGTTTGCTTGGGTCTGCTGGACAATGGTGAGGTGGTCGTTGGCGCCCTGGGCGCCCCCAACCTCCCCCAATGGTCAATCTCCGAAGTAGATTGCGCAGAGGGACAGAGCGGCCGTTCCTTTGTTGAAGATGGAGTTGGATCCATGTTTGCTGCTGAAATTGGAAAAGGCACATACACAGGACCATTATTCGAATCTGGTCTCCCCATGCAACGAGTATTCTGCAACGACACGCTGCCCCCCGCCAAGGCGCGATATATGGAATCATTTGAAGTCAAACACTCCAACCACAAACTATCACTTGCAGTAGCTGGTAAAATCGGCATTGAATTGCCATCATTAAAATTAGATTCTCAAGCCAAATATGGCGCTCTAGCAAGAGGTGATGCTTCCATCTTCATGAGGTTCCCCCCGGCCAGTTATAGAGAGAAAATATGGGACCATGCAGCAGGAGCTATTGTCATTACAGAAGCAGGTGCATGCATAACAGATACTGAGGGAAATCCTCTGGATTTTAGTCAAGGGAGGTTTTTCCCACCGTTAAATGGAAAGAATGGAGGTGTCATTGCTGCTACTCCATCTATGCATAAAGCTATTATGCAGGCGTTGAGTGAGTTGCCAGATGAGATGAAGATGTTTGATGGAAGCATGCACTGAGGGAGGGAGATACCCCTGCGTTGAAGTTTTTTATGCTTCGCTTCTGTTGAGCAGCATTTTCATGCATGTATATATGTATTCAGTTAGTGAGAGAGAAAATTTTACAATTTACACTTGTTATATAGCAATCAAAGCCCCATAATTTTAGAAAATTACAGACGGACATTACACCAATTCACGACACCATTGCTTGACCCATCACTGCTCTTCAATAATTGAAAAAGTAAAACTTCAACGCCAATCCCAGTGCACCATGCAACCCCATAATAGCCAATAAAATAGGAGACGCCTTGGCCCCCGCCTGACTCTCCATCACCGGCTTTCTAAACGTCAACAACAAAAACATCCCGCTCGCAAACGTCGCCGCCCCAAGCACCGACCATCTTACTATCTCTATCGGAACAACTGACACCACTGCCATTGGGATGAAGATACACATTGAGTACCCGTACGTGCACCATACTTGAGCTAGGCTGACGTTGGCTTTAAACCATCGCAATGAAGCCCAGAGTAGGAGACCAACAATGCCGACATAGCCGTAAAACAAAGCCATGGACCCTCCCACTTTGTCTATATCATAGTACCACCCTTGGGAGTCATCATCATCATCATTATCGTGTCCGCCTGACTTTCCTTTACTGCTGCTGCTGCTATTATGTGCTAGATATGCAGCATAGTTACCTGTTGCTGCAGATACAAAGACCAAGGTGGAAGCCACCCAAAAGGGGCCATACAAGTCGGGATTGTCGTTGATGGATTCCAAGAAATCGCCTTTGAAGAATAAAATGACAGCTGCAAACATTCTTTTCAAGACTTCAGAGGTGTCTACATTGAAATAGGTTCTGTATCTCTTGATGCTGTATATGGGATATGATTTGGGGTCGTCGCCTGCTGGGCCTCCTGCTGCGGCTGAAGAAGAAGGCGCAGGTAGTGGGAGAGGGGGAGCTGAGGAGGAGGAGGAGGTGGGGCCCCCTGGTAATAACAGGGCAGATCTACTGTTATTAGATACTGGTGGAATGGCTGGCACTGTATTCACTGGGGGTACTGAGGCTGTAGTTGGTACGAAAGCAGCAGCTGGAGGAGAAGGAGTTGAGGTGGGAACTCCGGTTAAATCCTGTGACGTGAAGGGCAAGTCGTCATCCTCGCCGATCGGTGCAGTAGAAGGTTGGGTATTCCATGCCGCGGTCGTTGGTGGTTGATATGTGGACTCTAGATCATCTTCTTGGCCGAATGCAAGGTTGAAAGGGTTGTTATTGGCCATTTTATGGGCAAAAGTTTAAGACTGATCTGACTAGCTTGTTGTTGATTTAACTCTCTATAGCTTGCTTATATAAGACGCTGCTGGGCAAATGTCCATTGTATACATTTATTTTCAATACAGCATGCCCTCTTTGTTTAATATCCCTGGTAATGAGGGAAAGTGTCAAGTTTGCTCCGCTTCAAGATTGGCTTGCCAGAGAGAGAGAGAGAGAGCGAGGTCTGAAAAGAGGAGGATCAGTGATTGCATCATAACCGATTAAAATTTCATGTTGATGAGTCACTGCAGAAGCACATATACTTGTACTAAATATCTGTTTTTATCTCAGCAAGTGGCGTCACCAAAAAACCTCATCATTATGGCCTTGAAAAATGCGTCAAAGGCCCTCACCATTGGCCGAGCATTCTCAACTAGTGGAGCAGTGCAACAAGTCGTACCCGCTGTTGCCCAACCCAAATCAAAAGGGTTCTTAGCGAGCATATTTGGTGGAGGTGATAGAGTGATGGTGCCTCTCAGCGAACCCCTCCCAAACATAGAACTTCCCAAGCACGTTGATGCATCTGTACAAGCTCCCAAGACAAACATCACTACCCTATCTAACGGCTTCAGAGTTGCCAGCGAAGACACACTGGTAAGCAGACCTTCCATCTCTCATCGACGACCCTCCTGTCCTTCCCAAGGAAGAATAACAGAAAGAGAGAGACGCACATACCCTCAAATGAGATTTAGAACCCATACATCCTTGGTTCTCCCATACATACATACATACTAACCAATCTACTCTGTTTATTCTTAATTTCCATACAGGGAGCAACTTCCACTCTTGGATTATTTGTTGACAGCGGCAGCGTTCGCGAAAACCCCAGCAACACAGGCGTATCACATCTCCTGGAATACCTCGCTTTCAAGACCACAAAACACCGCACCCACCTCCGTCTTGTACGTGAAAGTGAAGTCATTGGGGCCAACACCCTTGCTTCTGCTTCGCGCGAACAGATGGTCTACAGCATCGACACCACCAAAGCAACCATCCCAGAAGCATTGGAAATCCTTACAGATGCCGTCCTCAACCCAAAGTTTGCAAGCTGGGAAGTAGCAGAAGCTCGTAAAAAGATGGAGGCAGACTTAAAAAACGTCGCAGACAACCCACAAACCATGCTCCTTGAGGCTGCTCATACAGTCGGGTACACCGGCGCCTTGGCAAAGCCGCTCATCTCCCCAGCCGACTCTGTCGCAATGCTCACTGCCGACACCGTCGCTGAGTTTTTCGCTACCAACTTCACTGCTCCACGCATGGTACTTGCAGCTGCTGGTGTAGAACATGACCAACTGGTCAAATTGGCAGAGCCTCTCCTCTCCGATGCCCCATCAGCAGCAGCAGCACCAGAGCCAGCTTCTGAATACGCCGGGGGTGACTTCCGTCAAACCAAGGCCAACTCCCCCCTGACACATGCCATCCTGGCATTTGAATACAAAGGAGGATGGAGAGACGTCAAGGGTTCAGTAGCAATGACAGTCCTTCAATACCTCATGGGAGGAGGAGGGTCCTTCTCAGCTGGAGGGCCAGGCAAAGGCATGCACTCCCGCTTGTACACCCGAGTGCTGAATAATTACGGATGGGTACAGAATGCCACTGCGCTTTCTTCTATCTACAACAACACTGGACTGGTAGGCATCTTTGCATCTGCAGACTCGAGACAAGCTGGTAGCTTGGTGGACGTCATGTGTCATGAAATGCTGGAGGTCGGGAATGCCTCTTCTCTGAGCAGTGAAGAACTGGAGAGAGCCAAAGCTGCTGCTACTTCCTCAATCATGATGAATCTGGAGAGCAGAGCAATCGTAGCAGAGGACATTGGAAGGCAGATATTAACATATGGAAAGAGAGTACCGGTAGAGGAGATTTTAAAAGAGATTCAAGGTCTTAAACTTGCTGATATTACCAAGGCTGCTGCTGCATTGTTTAAATCGCCTGTTACTTTGGTGACTCACGGGGATGTGAGTGGCATTCCTAGGTATGATGTTGTTTCCAAGAGATTTGCATAGAGATGGAGGAGTGTATGTGTTACGTGTTTTAAAAGAAATTGCTTTTTGTTTTTTAACAGACATCAAAGATACGTTTACATGCTTCATGCTCAGTAGATGGTTTCTACTGAAAGAAAGAAGAAGAATGGTATCTTTATGATATGACAATGCTAGTCAGTTTACACTCCCTCATATTTTGAAATTATTAATAATCAGTATAGTCTCTCTGATCTCTATCCATGATACTTCTAGAATGTCTGACTATAGCCCTACCGACAGCGTTAATCCAGTCCTCCTTGTCCTTATCATTATCAGCTATAAAATACATACTGGAATCTGTAGTTGAGATTTCAAAGGCGTAAGCACGGTTGACTGTGTCTTCTGCGCCTTTGATGGATAGGCATTTGTTGATGTCGATGATGCCCCTAGGAACGGTATTCTGTGGTGTGTGATGTTGGAAAGGGGGAGGTTGTGAGCCAGCGGTGGGGAAGGCGAGGAAGAGCGAGATTGGGAGAGTTAATTGGCTACTTACGGGCCCAACAATGTCATTCTTGAACCAGAAGATCTTGCCTTCTTTGAGGATGAACCACCTCCTTCTCCAGGACTTTATAAGCTCGCCTGCAAAGGAAGGAATCTTGGCGATTTTTATTCGACTTTGATCTGTCCCGGCACGTCTCAAAAAAGGTATGGTGTTTCCATGTAGCACATTCAAGTATTTTAACCTACCTTGTTTCATCAGCCAACCAGCACGCTCAGGGTTTTCCCAAAAACGGATTCCTCCTGTATCTTGATTCCTTCCTACTAATGCATTGAATACCTGCGAGACGTCCTCCATTATTACTATCAAGACAGTGTTAAACCTTACAGAATATTGTATATTAAATCTGGACTGTTTCTGGAAGTTCAACATTTTTCCAACACTTTTGGTCCGACATTGTGACCTTTTTTTCCAGTCGCTATTGCTCTCCGTGCTCATGCTCCTCATCTAAATACCTATTTTGAATCCTCATCCAAATCCTCCTGATCACACAAAATGTTTATGCACTAAAGTAGACATCTTTAAACTTGACTTTCAAATGATTTATGAAGATTGATGGCAGAATTTCTTCACTTTCAATTCTCTGGGCAACAACAAAGATGACTGATGCCCTTTGTACTTACTAGCCAGCCCATGTCTCATCTCCTGACATGCTCTTTGGTTCTTCTCTAAAAACTCCCACCTGGCATTGCTTTGGTTATCTTATCAAAGCATTGTGCTTCAGTTTCATGCTGTACAGGAAAAAAAATAGAAAGGAAGCTGCCTAGAATCTGCAGACTTGCCTTTTATTTGCATTGTTCACCACCTTCGTTCTCATTAATTAAGTTTACTACACAAGTATATAAACCCCAATAAGCATGAGCACAGCAGGCTACAACACCGCAACCAAGGACACCAAAGTCTCCCCCAACCAAGGCATTGGCACCCGGGGCATCCCCGAAGACGCTGTCTCTGCGGACCAGGAGGGCAAGACCACCGTTACCATCAGCAAGGACGTTGCCGACAGATTTGAGCAAGCAAAGGAACACTATGGACGACAGGGTGGTGGTGGGAGATCTCACATTTTGGATGATGAGAAGCATAAGAGTGGGTTTGAGCAGGCGGCTGATAGGGCCCGGAACCTGACGGCAGTGACAAAGGAAAAGGCCAAGCCGGGAGGGGATGAGAGAGGGAGCACAAGACGACCAGAGGTGGGATTCCCTGCCCGGCCTAATGTAGATTAAATTGTAATATATATTATATAGTAGTGTAAAAATTGATGATATGTATGGTAATTAAGTTAAAGACATTTGCTCTCTCTTTTTATTGCTTTTAAAAGTCAGCTTCTGGAGATTCGAAATCATCATCATAATCAGCTTCTCCCTCATCATCATCAAATTCAGTAATGAAATCCTTCAAACTATCTATATCATAAAGTGAATCTCCATCTGCCTCACCTTCATCATCTTGATCAGCCTTGCCATTCACTTTGCCATCTTTCTCTTCTTTCCCTTCTCCTCCTCCCCCTCCTCCTTCTTTTTCTTTGCTACTACTTCCACCAAAATCAGCATCATATGTTTCTTCACCAACAGCATCTTCACCTGTACCATTCCTATTACTGCTGACCTTCTCTTCCTCCTTCTCTTCTATAACCACCGCACTACTCTCAGCAGCAACAATCTCGCCTCCTTCATGATACGCCTCTCCAAGCATTCTAGCCTCTTCAGCCCCACTCAATGCAGGCACTCCCAAAGCACTCGCCTCTACTGTCTGCTCCCAATCTGGCAATCCTTGTACCACATCTACCATCACATCTCCATTAGCTTTAATACGTAGCCTTAAATCATCTGAATTTGCATTAGGAGGAGCTACCCAGTCAACTTCAGATTTAGTTATAGTTTTACTAGCTCCATCTGCGACGTAGATTTCTTTTAAATCTAGTTTTACTGGTACCAATTGCTCTCCATCTTCGTTAAACATTGCCTCCTCTTCAATAATATCAACATGAAGCATCTCAACCAAGTAATATTTCCAAATCCATACCTTGGGTTCCTGATTCTTGAGAAGGTTCCCATCAAATTGAGAGTACCATGGTATTAAATGATACCGCCTGGCTTCATTTGGAAGGGACGGAGATGGCGGGTCTATTGGCTGGATGGTCTGGCTGTGAGGTTCCTTGTAGCTGGCGTTGCGGAGGTCTAATTTTCCTGTTGTGGTGTTGTAAGCTACGAAGAATTCACAATCTTCTGTTGGGAGGGAGACGTAGCCGTCCTCGGTGACGTCTTCTAGGAAGTATTGACGTTCTGGTTCTAGATCTTCTTCCTCCTCCTCCTCCTCCTCCTCCTGTTCTTGATGTTGGGATAGTAATTCTTGGTCTTCATTATCTAACTCTTCAAATTCCTCATCTTCCGTGGCATCCTCCTCGTTTTCTTCTTCTTCGAATCCGAGAAGGATGCTGTTCCGGTCGGCAGCGGTGGAAATGGCATTGTTGTAGTCTGAGGAAACAAAACAAATAAGATTGTGAGTTTTTATGTTGTTGTGATGGTATTGATGACGTCTAATTGCATTAACATAGGCTCTATAGGCTCTTGCGGATTGTGATTGTCGACTTGCAAGATGCATGCAAATTTGAGCATTATGCAAACCCTTTGCTTGTTTCGTCGTTGTATTATTCATCTTAAATGCATGAAAATTTGATATAACGATTGTTTTGCTTAAGTTGACAATTTCACTAACTAAGTTACAGGCATCCCTGGACTCCGGTCTTGCAAAGCAACGGTGGTCACAAATCAAGAAAATGTTGACAGTCATCAATTTCACCGGTTCTTTTAGTTCTGAATTCTTGTACAATTCAATCCAATATCTGACACAATCTTACCACACGTCATTGTTCATTCAATTAGAGGTAACAGGATAGAAAATACATTTAATCTCCAACATGATTGATATTTTGGCTCAACCACGCCTTGTCACCCATCAGAGTCGATCACAGCGCTCCCACCACACTCTTATCTATGCATCGAAACGCAACACGACAACATCAGCAACCAAATCTACCAACACCGTTGACGCTCTTCCCAAGGCAGCAGGTTCCCTCCTCCTCTCTGCCACCCTCTTCTTCACCGCCCCTTCCGCCAAAGCAGAGCTCAATAAATTTGAATATAACGCAGGAGGTGAATTTGGCAACGGAACAGCTGAACAGTATGGAGAGGCAGACATCAAGGGAAAGAAGTTTGACAATATGGACCTCCGTCGTTCAAACTTCACTTCTGCAGATGCTCGAGACTGCTCTTTCAAAAACTCCAAACTCGTCGGTGCCTACTTCATCAAGACCGTTCTAGCTCGTGCGGACATGCAGGGTGCTGATTTATCAGATGTTTTAATGGATAGAGCAGTACTTGTCAATGCTAATCTCAAAAACACCATTCTAGCTCGTGCAGTTCTTACCAGAAGCGATCTCACCGGTGCCAAGATACAAGGCGCCGATTTCACCAATGCACTGGTTGATAGAACCCAGCAGCTGGCTTTGTGTAGGTATGCAGAAGGACAGAACCCAGTCACTGGGGCAGATACTAGGAAGAGCTTAGGATGTGGAAGTAAGAGAGCATTCAAGGCCAGTTCTCCCTCTAATCCTGATGGACCTCAGGTGAATGAAGCAGAAAAGGATGCCTTTAGAAGTAGCATGCCAGCATACAGAGATTGATTCAAACTAGAAGGAGAGAATGATTGTTATTATTACGTAATATTGTTATGCTGTTTTTTTTCCCTTTATGCTTGTTACTACTACAGCAACTTTTATCACACTAAAAATTTAAGATGAAGATGAAGTTTCTTTCAATTCCAGCCATCGTGAGAAGAATTCCGTATTCCTACACTGTTCCCTCCACAACATTCCTCCAACCACATCCTCATCCCTCCTCTCTTGCATCTTTGCCAGCCCCTCTTCTATTGCATTTTTCACAGTCCTTAAATTACCATCTCTATCATATAATTCCTCCAGTATTTGAAACCCACACTGTTGACATTGCAACCACCTGGCTTTGTTGTTATTCAAATACAGCTCCACAACTGCATCTGCTATTTCTTCAGCACTCTCTCTACTATATATACCTCCCCATCCCCCATTATTATTATTATTATTATTATCTTTACTTTTACCATGCTCCATATCAATCATACCTTCAGCTCCTACAGGAGTGGTGACCACAGGAAGGCCGTGGTACCAAGCATCCACTATCTTTCCTTTTAATCCAGCACCAAATCGAAGAGGGGCCAGCATCAGCCGATGACTGAGACACAGTTGAGATAGGTTGGGTGCAAATCCCAGTGATTCCACATTCTGCTTGGGCCTATGCAGTGAAGCTGATTTCCCTGTTGGGTAGGCTCCATATATTTTCAACTTTACCGGGGAAATGGCCCCCATGGTATCACCTCCATTTCCTTGTTCTTGTTGTACTGTCTTTAGTTTCCTCGTCACTAGAGGCCATATTTCTTCAACTGCCCATATAGCAGCATCTATATTTGGTTTATGTCTCCAATTACCAATCATCATCACATCCTTCCTCTGTTCAAATGATGATGATGATGTCTCATCAGAGTGTTTATGTGGGCTGGGGTTAGGGATGAAGAAGGGAGCTAGGCTCAGTTTAGTAGAGGGGATGTTATAATTTGATTGCAACATGTCTAGTTCAACTGGTGAGCACACTAGGGTGAGATCTGATCTGTAAATACTGGCTAGTTCCCTCAGTACTGCTTCTGATTTGGAATTAGGTCTGTATGAAAGGAGGTCAGTGAGAGACATTGATGATGATGGCAATGCTAGTGCTTCTCGTTCAGTTCTAAGGAAGTGTACATCTTGCATGTCAACCACTCTCAATGCCTGGGGGCAGATGTCCTTAACTCTGAATGAAAAGGCTTCTTCACAATAGAACCTGTCGAATACAACTACAGTAGGATTAGTAGAGTGGAGAAGGTGTATCATTTGATCCTCTCTGTTGGGTTGGATGGTATGCGAGGTGATGTTGGTAGATGGCCATTGTGAGGGAGGAGGGGAGGCGGTGGTGGTGGTACAAGCGTACGAGACATTGTAGCCCCATTGACTGAATGCCGATAGGAGGTCTGATGTTCTGACTCCTGCTGTTGAGCTGGACCTTTCAGGCCAGACAGTGCTGAGAAAGAGAACAGAGGGTGATGATTGTGGTGGTGGTGATTGTGGGATACTTGTGACGGTAGAACTGTGAGAACGGAGTGAACGGAGCGAGTGAGGGTGGGACTGGGGAGAAAAAAAAGGACATTGAACGGTAGATCACCGAGGTATCTTACCATCGTATGTGGTAAGAAGTGACGTATCGTGCAAATTGCTTTTCAGCATTCCCATGGGCAGCATACCAGCGGGCGGTGGAGGCGTGACCGGTGCATCGTGCATTGCCCAAAAGAGAGGATGTTCTCATCAAATCGAGAATTGAGCTGAAATCGCATATATACAGATTATTACACTTGGAATTATCAATAAGGTTTAAATTTCCTAGCGTTCTTGAGCTGCACAAGCCGTTTCTTGTCTTCATCAAAGGCTTTCCGAAGGTCAACCACCTCGTTCCTTTTCCGTTCCCTCTGTTGAAACCTATAGAAATCGCCCAACACAGCTGTGTCCTTCTTTGCTGCTGCTGCAGTTGCTGCTGCCTGTGCTGCCCCAGCTGCCACTCCACCTACTGTTACCACGCTACCACCTGATTCATTTGTATTCTTCTTTCTGCCTTTATGTCGTCGTACCACCGTCCACCCATCATCTTCCATTGCCGCCAATGCTGCAGCTTTTCTTTCTTGCTCTTCCTTCTCGTGCCTCTCCATCCACTGGTCTAGTCTTTGCTGTAGTTCTGTATTGCCAGGAGTCTTGGATTTGTGATTCTCTACCCACGACCTTAGACCATAAGCACTTTTGTTATTGCTATTTTTCTTGTCGTTGTTGATCTTCCAAATATCAACATCTACCTCTTTTCCCTTTGCAGCTGCTTTTAACAGCTTACTACTACCATCTTGCGAGGAGTATAAAACAACTGCTGACAAGCCTGATTTATGGAAAGCTAATTTTTCTACTTGACCAAAGGAGGACAAGGCAGAAAGGAGCCCTTGTTCGTTGAGTTGGAAGGGAAGGCCGACGATGAAGACGGTTCTGGTTTTAGGCAAACTATCTTCTCCATCGTGTCGTTTGACGTAGATTCTTCCAGCTAGGATGCCTTCTTCTCGTTTTAGCCTCATATTGAGGACGCTATAGCCATCTTTGGAGTCTTTCATGACGATACTACTTCAATAAGTAAGCATTGTTAAAAGATTATTCAAAGTTATGAATAAGGGCGATAACCGTGCATTTAAGGATATCTATCAATCGATACTGAGACTATAAATGTATTAATATTTCAATGCATTGGTCAATTTAGGCTATATCCTTCCCTTTGTAAGTTTTCTGAAATACAAAACTAGGCCATTTCGGCCGAAATCGGAGCTCAATTTGAAAATCTATGCTTTTCTAGATATGATATATACCTCATGACTTTGAATAATTGTAGTATTAATAGGGTCTGTCGCACTAGTTGCCTCGGGACATGCATGTCCATTCGACTTGCACTCAAATATTCAAAATCAAGCTCTCAATTACACATACCACACGTATTCCACCTTTCTAGAAAGCGTCTACCGCCTCTGATTAAAAGTCATGCTCTAGACACCACTGCTACCGACAATGTCAGTCATTCTCTCTCCACTGACGACTCTCCTACCGACCTGGTCGAAATTGGTCTCATTCGTTCTTCCCACGGTGTCTATGGAGAAATGAAAGTAGAACCTCTCACTGATTTCCCAGAGGAACGACTAGGTGAACCTGGTCCTAGGTGGCTTCAATCTCCCAAGAAGCCTAAATTCAAAACCAAATCATTATCATCACCACACCAACCAGTCACACTCGAGTATGGCCGTACCACCATCTCCAAAGGCAACGAGGTCTGGATTGTTAAATTAGAGGAAATTAACTCCCCAGAGGAGGTATCTACGTTAAAAGGATACACTATTCTCATCCCTAAAGCATCAAGACCTCAGTTGGAAGATGAAGATGAGTTTTACTCCACCGACTTGGTTGGCATGTCTGTCTCTCTTCTTCACGGAGGAGGAGGAGGAGAGGAGGAGATTGGAGTGGTGATGGATATATTTGATGGTACTGGTACACATGATGTATTGAGAATTAAGATGAACACAGGGAGTAGTAATAGTGAAGAAGTTGAAGAGGAACAAGAACACGGACAACAAGAAAGAGAACAAGAACAAGAGGAGGAGAAGTATGTATTGTTGCCATTTGCAAAAGAGTTTGTACCTGAAATCGACCTCAACCTAAGAAGGATGACAGTCACTCCACCAGAAGGATTGTTGGAGTTGGCCGCACCCATTCAAAAGAGAGAAAGAAGGCAGGAAAATGCAGGGAAGAGAGAGAGGAGGAAGAGCAAGACGAAAAAGACGGTGACTGCTGCTGCTGCTGCTGCTGCTGAAGGAGGAGGAGGGGGGGGGGGGGGGGGGGGTGGTGGGCCCGCTCCCGGGAGACCAATGCCCTCGGTTTTTATTTGTTTTTTTTATATTTTTTTTTTTTAATTTTT